>BNJS01000468.1_pt1 | contig 260676 bp, 263 predicted proteins | sample 8540461 | NCBI WGS metagenome assembly BNJS01 (sample SAMD00202454, study PRJDB9452) | human saliva metagenome | isolation source: human saliva | place: Japan | reverse complement strand
GTAAACGGGAGAACAAACCGCTCGGAACAAAAACTCTCATTAGTCACGCCACATCGAAGAAGCAGTTCTACGATCCGCTCTATGGATACATCGTCGTTCCTCCCCGCCAAGTCCAAGCCTGAGGCGGTCGCGAGGCTCTACGCCGCCGCGCAGGCTCCAGCCGAGCCGTTAGGGTCCCGGCAGCAAGGAGAAGAAGTCGGTACTGACTAAGACTGCCGAGCGCCTCTCGCTCGATGTTGACGAGAGCGCACCGAAGGACGTACTTACGTCAGATACTCGAAGCGCTCGACCAAGCATGGGATCGTTCCTTCTCCTCAACGGGGCAAAACCATCACCTTGCGAGGGCTTAACGCCATCCCTGGCTGCGACTGAGGCTGAGCTTCAGCGTCGGACGGTACGGGAGATGCGTGGAGTCATCCCGACATTGCCTGACTGGTTCGCTCCCGCACGCGACAAACTCGAGGCGGTTCGGCGTATCTCCTCGATCACAGGCGGACGTCCGCAGGATCTGGGCCCGGGAAGCAAGGAGAGGAAGTCGGTGCTGACGGACCTCGTTGACAACCTCGGCCTACCTCTCGACTCCCGACTGACGAAGACCAAGCTCGCCGAAGCCATCGCTGCAGCGCTTGACATGCCCTGGAACGACTCGTGTTGGTCCTCTGGTCAGACCGTCACACTCAATGGGCTCAACGCTGTTCTTGCAGGGGCTGAACAGCGGGTGCTCCACGGCCACGGCACTAAGTTGATCCGTCTGCAGCAGGAGGCTCGGTTACTCGTAGCAGCGCTGGCAGCATCCTGCCCATCTCACTGGGACGGGAGGGCATGCGTCCAGGAGATGCTGAAGAGTGAGTACAGCAAGGCAAGAGGAACAGAATGGGCGGGCTGGTACTTCGAGTTCGTGGGTCTCCCTGCTCTCATCAACGCCTACGGCGGAGGGCCAGTCCGCATCGGCGCCACCGAGTTTGACTACGCCCGCAACTTCGTGTGGGACCTCAAGACCCATGGGCAGGAGAAACTTGCTTCCCCTGAAAAAGTGTCTGGCGAGGCATTGCTCAACGACCACGAGTCCATCCTGCAGTGCGTTGACGAGCGTGGTTCGATCGGCTTCCTGATCCTGTCCGGAGCCTCATCCTTTGACGGTTTCATCGAGTTCGACGCCTGGCACCGGAAGATGCGAGGCGCCTCCGAATCGAGGTCCCCGCGTCCTCGGCGGCTCAAGGTCTCTCTGCACCCTGTCACGTTGCAGGCGTACGTCTTCCAGGGAACCGCCGAGGTCGAACAAGCACTTGCCGATGGTGTGCTGAAGGTGTTCAGACAAGGACACCAGCCGAGCGGCAAGCCGAGGAGGCCGAAGCTGGATCTGGTGCTCCGCAAGGCTCAGGAGGCGGGGATTGTGATGGCACAGCATGACTTCGCAGCGTGAGCCCAAGCTCACGGTGAACAGAGCTTCCCTTCAGCTCGAACATGTGTTTAGCTTGGCTCATGACCGAGAAGTTCACCTACACCGACCTCTTCGCAGGGATCGGCGGCTTCCACGCTGCTCTGTCCGGGATGGGTGGCCGGTGCACCTACGCGGTCGAGATCGACAAGGACGCAGCCCGCATCTACGAGCAGAACTGGGGCATCGACGCCCTCGGTGACATCACGGTCGACGCCAACGACGACGGCGTGTCCGACAGGATCCAGCCCCATGACATCCTTGCCGCGGGGTTCCCATGCCAGCCCTTCTCCAAGTCCGGCGCCCAAGCTGGGATGCTGGACGAGGTGCGGGGCACGCTCTACTTCAACATCCTCAAAATCGTCCAGGAACGTCACCCCCACAGTGCTTCTTCTCGAGAACGTTCGGAAACCTTGCCGGACCGCGCCACGCACACGAGTGGGAGGTCATCGTCAAGTCCCTGAGGGAAGAAGGGTATCGCATCGCAGACACCCCGCCATCCTCTCGCCGCACCAACTCGGCCCAGAGCGGGGAGGGCGACCCAGGTCAGGGAGCGAGTCTTCATCACCGCCACGTATGACCCTGAAGGTATCGAGTCGACAGCCCCCAGCCAGTGGCGAGGCCCAGAGAGCGTACGCCGATAAACCAGTCGACTGGAAGATGAGACGACTACCTGCTCCGCTGACGTCGAGGGCTACGACCTGTCGAGGGCGGAGAAGGACTGGATCAATGCTTGGGACAAGTGGGTGAAGCGGTTCCGCGACCACAACCCTGGGAAGAAGCCACCGGGGTTCCCCATCTGGGTCGATGCCTGGCAGACGACCGAGGACCTGGAGATCCAGATCGAGTCGGGAGAGCTCGATGACGTTCCCGCCTGGAAGATGAACTTCCTACGCAAGAACGCGCAGCTCTTTACCGAGAACGCAGCCTGGTGTCGAGCCTGGATGACCACCTCTGGCGTGAAGGACTTTCCGCCGTCGCGCCGTAAGCTTGAGTGGCAGGCACAGGACATCGAGTCCCTCTGGGACTGCCTCATGCACTTCCGCCCATCGGGTCTACGCGCGAAGCCCGCCACCTACGTTCCCGCGCTCGTCGCTATCACACAGACCAGTATCGTCGGGAAGCAGCGTCGCCGGCTGGCACCGCAGGAAGCCGCCCGCCTTCAGGGGTTCCCGGATGAGTTCTCTTTTGCCGGCCAACCCGACGCCAAGACCTACAAGCAACTGGGGAACGGCGTCAACGTAGGCGTGGTCTGGAACATGCTCAAGATGCACTGTGACCGAGACCGCCGCATCCTCGAGTCGACGGCGTCCGGGCGCCGTATCCTCAACGCAGTGGATGCCGCTCCCACAAGCCCTGACGAGGCGGTCCGCAAGCTACTGGCGAGGTGATGTATGCATGGCTGCACCATCGGATGATGGCGCGTCCAACCCACTGCACGCTCCCGAACCAGCGCGAGACAAGCCCGCAGATCCAAAGGTGAGCGCTCGCTACTCCAGCCTGTCTCGGCGCGACACCTCACCCGAGATGGAACTGCGGCGGACTCTGTGGCGGATGGGACTGCGCTATCGGGTGCAGTACAAAGTTCCGGGGATTCCGCGCCGCAAGGTCGACATTGCCTTCCCTGGGAAGAAGGTGGCGGTACAGGTAGACGGATGTTTCTGGCACGGCTGCCCTGAGCACGGGACCATGCCCGGCCGAAACTCCGAGTGGTGGCAGTGGAAGATCGCGAAGAAACCAGGCCCGCGACCGCGACACCGACGAAAAGCTCGACGCCCTTGGGTGGACGGTCATCCACGTCTGGGAACACGAGAACTCTGACGATGCAGCACGACTCGTAGCCCGCTCAGTTGCCACAGTGACTAAGAATCATCAGAAATCCTCTGAAGCGCGGGCCGAGTAGATATAGCCAGTGGCGAGGTTCCAGACAGGGCCATCTGTTTAGAACCCCGCCGTACTACTTGTCATGACGGCATGAATTGGGACCAGAGTCAGTCACCAGCCCGGTTGCCTGAGGCGGCGTCGGTGAAGTCCTGCCCGTCGCAGGCACTGCTCGTCTGCATGGCACGCGGGACTCGAGGACTCCGCGGGCTCCCGTCTACAGGTAGTTGACCTCCGCTCACATCGCACCACCTCAACCCGCATAATGTGAGCAAACATCACATGTCTCAAACACGGCCCCATCGGCGACTCCAACCCGATGTGCTTCGTTCGCGACGCCTGAACGTTGCGAACGAAGCACATGGAGCAAGTGGAAGACTCTCACGCCCGCTGTTCTAGACGGCGGGCGTCGACGGGGCCCTACTTAATCTCACAGGCGATGCCATCCTTGTCTCGATCCAGCCCAGGCCGATAGCCAGGTTCACCTCGGTACAACGGTGCTGCACCCGCAGCCCGCGCCGCCGTGCAGTTGTCATAGTAGTGATCTCCTGCTTCGGCTCCGGAGCAGGAGCGGGAGCCGCCGCACCACCGCCGGCCTGAGTCTCCTCTTCTGTTGTCGGCTCGGGCTCTGATGTTGGCTCAGACTCCTGCATCAGAGGCTGTATCGGAGGCTCCGAGGTCGGGGCCTGCGTCGTCGGAGTAGGCGACGGCGTAGGAGTAGGACTCGGCGTCGGGGTCGGAGTGGGGGACGGAGTCGGAGTAGGTGACGGCGACGGCGACGGCGAAGCAATCACCGTCGGCGAAGGAACAGGTGCCGGCGAGCCCGCATCGTCAGCCACAGACGGAACCCCGCACCCGGTCAGACCGGCGCAGGCCGCCATGGCCAGAGCCGCAGACACCGACCTCACCACCATCCTCTGGCGACCCGACATCAGCGCCCCCAGCCGGCTGACCCCGGCTCGGGGCGAAAGTAAAGAACCAGGACGAACAAGCAAATTCTTCATAAGAACCTCACCGAGAAAAACAAAAGACAATACGTTGTGCCACGTCATGCCACATAGCACTCGACGCGACATGACCGGACACCTATAGACAAAGCTTGGAGTGGCGTGAACCGACAGTGGCTCACCGCAGCAACAGACGAGCCTTACTTCTCGCAGGCGATTCCGTCTCCATCTCGATCCAGGTCTTCGCTATACCCGGGATCACCTCGATACAAGGGGGCCGCGCCAGCGGCCTTCACAGCCTTGCAGTTGGCGTAGAACTCCTTCTGCGGCTCCGGTTCTGACTCCGACTTCTTCTGAGACTCCGACTCAGAGTTCGCCTCCGACCTGAGCCCTCCCTGAATCCGAGCCGCCGAACCAGCCGCTCCAACCGGAGGAGTCCTCCGTCGGCTCAGCGGCAGGGCTCCTCAGCAGGCTCTTCGGCCGGTGTCTCCTCGGAACCGGCGGAGTCGCCGCTACCGGCATCCCTGCTGGGATTCAGTCGGCGCAGCTGACGACGGAGCATCACTGCTGGTGCTGGCGATGTCGTCGCAGCCGGCGAGCCCGACGCCAAGAACCAGAGCGAGGAGCACGGGAGCCGAGGTCCTCAGCAGACCCCGCCGCCTCGACGTCGAGGAAGACACTAATAAAACAGACGAACGGGAAAATATGGGAGGAATAGGGGACAAAAAAGGCGCGTTCACGAGAGCCTCGAGTCAGGAGAAGGGATGGTGGGCGGCTAGCCGATAGAATTGAAGCACTCCAGGGGCAGTAATAACTCACGCAGCCATAAAATGCAATCGCATTGATACACACATTTTTCACTATTACTGGGAGTAGAAATTGAAGCGCGGTTGCTTGACAATTGTCCCCTATTTTTACGCTTAGTGCGCAGTCTTCCAGCCCCACGACAGCCGACCACACACGCGCTCAGGCAGCTCAGCGAGGCTTAGGGAGTCGAACCGGAGTCTGACGGACCAGGGTCTGACGCACGCCGCTGGGTTAGGCCGCCGGGGCGATGTGACTCATGGACCGGCCGCCCCACACTTCCAGCCATGAGCACCTCCCGCACGTCCCTGTCCCAGCAGACGCCGACCGCCTCCGGGGCACCGGATCCTGCGCCGTCGGACCCCGCTCCGGTCTCGACTCCGACCGCGAACACCCGGCCCGACCGACTGAGCACCGTCGCGCTGGTCATCTTCACAAGCGTCTACGCCTTCTTCTTCCCCCTCCACCTCGGCCACTTTCTCATCCCCGGGGACGCCGGCCCCGCAACCGGCCTCGCGCTCTACATCGCTCTCTTCGCCGTCGGCTGCGTCGCCTTCCGCCACCCGCTGGCCCAGGCCGCCCGTCAGGTAGCGGCCCGTAAGCGGCGGGCCGTCCTCGCTCATCGTGGGCGGACTCGCCACCTTGGTCATCGAGCTCGTCGGAGGCCTGGCGTCCTCTGCCCTGCTCAACCTCGCCGGCCTGTCCGGAGCAACCCTGCAGAACGACTCCAGCATTGGCGAAGCCACGCGGATGTTCCCGCCGATCGTCATCGTCGTCGTGCTCGGGATCGTGGGGCCGATTGTGGAGGATATTCTTCCGCCAACTCCTCATTGGGCTCATCGAGCGTTTCGCGCCGACCTGCGTGGCTGTTGTCGTCTCCAGCGTCCTGTTCGGTGCGCTGCACATGCACTCGTTCACGCTCTCCGAGGTACTGAGCGTCATCCCGCACGCCTTCTTCGGGCTCAGCTGCGGGCTTCTCTATGTCAAGACCGACCGCAACCTGCTCTACCCGGCGAGCATCCACTGCCTCAACAACCTCAGCGCCTTCCCTGCCCCTCCTCCTGCACTGAAACGACTCCCCGCCACCCCGCCCGGGCGTTACGGGAGCATAAGCGTTTGCGCCAACACCCTCGCAACAACGGCTTCGGTTGCCTTGTCCTCAACCGCTTCACTGCGGACGGCGCCCGACGCGCCGCGTCAGCACCAGAACACGAGGAGGCGATGCCGACAACCACAATCAGGCCGAGCGCCAGGAGCGGCATTCTCATCCATACTTCCTGCCTCATTCCCTGCGGCGCTCGGCCCGGAACCTCACCCCTTCCATCAAGAAGAACGGCTACTTCTTGATCAGCCAGGCCCAGGTCCTCACAGCACGCACTCTCCGCCACCGCGCGGATCGACTCCGCGACGGAGAGCCGCTGCGAGACCTGAGCCAGGAGGTCGAGGTGAGCAAGGGCGGGGTACAGCAAGGCTGCCTTGTCGGGACGACCTCCGCCCAGGGGAGACGGCACGTGCTTCAATCGGGGCATGGCAGTCGTCTCCCCCGTTCCGGTTCCGGGCCCCGTGCCCGGCGAGTCCGTCCTGACCGAGTCCGATGCCTCGCTGCTGTTCGGCGGGGCACGCACCGCGTATACCTTCACCGACGAGCCGGTGACCGGCGCCCAGCTGCGGGCGATCCACGACCTGGCCAAGTGGGCGCCGACGGCGGTCAACGCCCAGCCGTTGAGAGTGGTAGCCATCCAGTCGGCGGCAGCCCGGGAACGGCTACTGCCCTGTCTTCCCAGCGGCAATCGCGAACAGGCCGCGGGGGCGCCTCTTACCCTCGTCTGCGCAGCCGATCGGTCCTTCGTCGGGTCCCTACCGCGGCTGCACCCGCGCGCCGAGCGCTACCAGCGGCTGCTGGAGGATGGCGGGGCGGAGATGCGGGCACGATGGGCACGCGCCTCAGCGCTGATTCAGACGGCCTACGTCATTCAGGCGATTCGCGCCGTCGGACTGGCAGCTGGCCCCATGAACGGCGATGATGCCGAGGCATTGGCGACCGAGTTCTTCGCCGGTCAGGACGTGGAGGTGCTGCTGGTCATCAACGTCGGTCACCCGGGGCCGGACGCCTATCAGGAGCGCAACCCGCGCCTGCCCTTCGACGAGGTCTATCAGGTGCTATGAGCCCAGCGGATCGATCACGCCCAGTCCCCGGGACCGGGCGGCGTCGGCCAAGCGGGCGTCGTGAGTCAGGATTGTGACAGGGTGACGAGGATTGTCCAGCAGCATCGCAGTCGCCAGGTGAATGGCGTCAAGAGACTTCAGCTCACCAGTCAGGGCGCTGGCGCGCTCAATGACATCCGGGCCGATCTCGACGAGCTCCACCCCCTCGATGAACTCATCGACCACGCGGACGTCGAAGTGATCGCGATGCGCCGCCCGCGCCATCTCCACCTTGAGCAGACAGGAGGACACCAGCCCCTCTGTCGCATGGGCAACCATGATGAGCCTCGCGGCCTCGTCAGCTCCAGGCTGCCCTAGGAGGGGAGAGCAGCGCCACCGAGGTATCGAGGTAGATCACCTATCCTCCTCGCGCTCACCGAAGAGGAACTGCTCCAGGTCGAAGCCGTCAGGCGCCTGCCACCGCCTGACGGGCAGCGCCCAGTCGTCTGCGGCCCGACGGACCTTGCCCTCACGGACCATCCGCTCATACCAGGACTCGTCATCACGGATCGGGACGATCTGGGCGATCGGGCGACCACGGTCGGTGACCGTCACGGGCACACCAGTGGACTCGACCTCACGGTAGACCCGTCCGGCCTGTTGATTGACCTCCCGCAGTCCGACAGTCCTGCCCCCCCGGAGAAACCGGCACACCCGCTGCACTCATGACACGAGAATACGACAAAGGTTCTACATGTACTACTTTGCGGCTGCGGTGGCGGAGGCAGGGCCGAGGGCTCGAGGAGCAACGCCACGCCGGCGCGCCGAGCTAACCCCTGGTGTAGTGGGCGACGTAGTCGATCTGGATGTCGGAGACGGCCGGGGTGAGCGGGCCGGGGACACCGCCGTCGACGGTCTCGTACCGTTTGGCGTAGTCGTCGTTGGGATCCATCGCCCCAGTCTGAACCCCGAACCACATCCGCTTGTCGGTGATGCCTTCGCCGACGTCGTCCCGGGTGATCCGGCCCCACTCCTGGCCGTCGAAGGTGAAGGCGATGTACTCGTCCTCCACGATGACACCGTAGGTGTGCCAGCCACCCATGTCCGTGTTGTCGAAGACCCGCTGGTCCTGCTTGTGCCCCTTCGGAGTGGGGTCACCCCAGTGGTAGGTGCCCGACACCCGCGGCCCGTTGACGCGTCCCTCAGCAAAGTCGACCTCCGGCGGCCAACTCTTGTCCTCTGGCCCACAGCAGCATCGCGTAGCCGATCCCCTTGGCCCGGGGGAACTTGGCGCGCACCTCCCACCGACCTCGCGAAGCCGCGAAGGCATCAGCGCTCGAGGCGCCACCGGCGCTCCACTGCCCATCCCGGTACTGGGTGCGGATAATGAGATTGCCGTTCTCAACAAGTGAGTTCTCATCCGACATGATTCCCATGGCGCCATGGCCGACGGCAGCCCTATCCAAGCCGTAGTGCCCCCACTTCGTGTCCTCGAAGGAGGCCTCGAAGCCTTCGAAGTAGTCGATGCTCCAGCCGTTGATCTCGGCATCGGAGCGTCCCCGACCCGAGCCCTCGGAGGGCTGCGAGGGCGAGGCTGTTGCGGCGTCGGACGGGGAGGCGGCGGGCTCGCTCGGCAAGGCGGAGGGCTCACCGGACGGGGCAGTAGTGGTCGTCTCCCCCATGCTCGACGACGGTGCCGCCGGCGCGGAGGCATTACCGGCCGGCACCGCTGAGGCCGCTGCACTGGCCGGGCCGCCGGGGGATGCCTGCTCGGTGCCGACACTGGTCGACAGAGCAGCAGCCCCCGGGCCCGCACCCTGGGGCTGGACCGGGAAGCAGGCGGTGGCCGTCGCCACGGCAAGACCTGCGGTCATGAGAAGCTGGGTTGCTCGTGCGGGTTTCACGGTCGTCTCCTTTGATGCGGGAACCCTTCCAGCGGATACGAGAAGCCTAACCAGTCGGTCGTTATCGGACAAGACACCCGCGCTTATGAGAGGTCCGCGTGGCGCCGCGGCCCCGCCCGCCGCTACGGCCGGACGATCGAACTGTCGTCACTGACGTAGGCGACTGCAAGCCGCTGCGTCCAGGCCATCTGGCCGACGATCTTGACGAGCGCGTTCGCGTCCGACCAGCCGACACTGATGTAGATGTGGTCGGCGCCGATGGTGTATTCGGCGACCGGCAGCCCCTTGTCCTCCCGCTCTTCGAGCTCCTCCTCACTCAGCGCGTCGGGGCCGTTGAACGGGGGGAAGGAGCGGATGAGGTCTCGGTAGAAGGACCTGATCGCCGGGGTAGAGCCGTCGGTGGTGTCGTAGTCGCGCGGCTCCTCCCACCGGGAGACCTGTTCCCACCACTGCGGGAATTCCTCGTCTGAGACCGCCGCCGGCTCGAAAATCAGAATGTCGTAGCTCATGCCCCGAGGCTAGTAGCGCACCCACCGCCCGACCATGGACACCGCTCCCCACACGAACCGCCCTATGCCGGGCGGTAGGTGAAGCGTTCCCAGCCCAGGGCCTCGATGCGCTCGGCCATGCGCTCGCACATCCCGTCCCAGCCGGGCGCCACGACGTCGAACTCGCCGCTCGTCCCTCCGAACGCGCCTGCTGCAGGGGCGTGAGACCGCGCACCCACCGCGTGCACCCGCCGGGCGACCTCGACGGCGTCGTCGGCCGTCACGTCCCCGGGCACCACGGTGGTGCGCACCTCGAAGTCCGGGCCGCCGCGGCCGGCCGCCTCGACGAGCACATCCAGGCTCTCCCAGGCCTTCGTGGCCGCCTTCTCCCGGCCGACCACCTGCCCGTAGTGCTCGGGCAGCGCCTTGATATCCAGCCCCACCCAGTCGACGAGCCCGGCCTCGATCATGTCGCGCAGCCGCCGCGGGTAGGGCCCGGCCGTGTGCAGCCCCACCTGGAAGCCCATGTCGATGACCTCGCGGGCGGCGTCGGCCAGGGCGTCCTGGCGCAGCGCCTCGCCGCCGGTGAGGACGACGCCGTCGAGCAGCCCCCGTCGACGGCGCAGCAGGGCGCGCACCTCCTCCCACGCCACCTGGCCGGGCGTGCGGGCGGGGATGAGGGCCTGGTTGTGGCAGTAGAAGCAGTTCCAGGGACAGCCCTGGCAGAAGACCGTCGCGGTCAGGTGATCGGGCCAGTCGACCGTGCTCATGGGGACGAGCCCGGCGATCACCAGGTCGTCGGCCGGGCGGTGGTCGGGAGCCGGCACCGGCCCGGCACTCGGCGGCGCCCCGGCCGGTTTCAGGACGGCCGGGCTCGTCGGGTCCGCCGCCGTCGGCACCCGCGGACCTCGAGCAGGCGGAGCACCACGGCCCGCGCCGCCCCCAGAGGCCCGGGCCGGCCGGGAGGCGCGCGAGCCGGTCGGCGGACTCGTCTGCGGTGAGGTCACTGCCCCCTCCTTTCGAGACGTCGTCGGCGGTGCTGTCGAGATCTGTCGGGGCTGCGAGGCCGCCCCGAGTCCCGGTGTCGTTGCGACACCGGGGCCGCTGGGCGCCGTCGCCGGATCATCCAACGGCGCCCAGCGGTCCTAGTGGGTCCTCTCAGGCACTGACCGCACTCAGGCGCGAGACGGCCGGGCCGTGGCCACCGGCGGCGACCTCGGTGAACATCCGCCGCTCGGCGTACTCGCCCTTCTTGCCGATGTTGAAGGAGCGCACCGGCCGGAAGTAGCCCATGACGCGGGTCCACACCTCGCACTCGACCGGTTCGGCCTTCGGGTGGAGCTCGGCGCACTTGTCGCAGGTGAGGTGCTCGCCCACGAGGTATCCGTGGACCGGGCAGATGGAGAAGGTCGGCGTGATGGTGATGTAGGGCGTGCGGAAGGCGGTCAGGGAACGGCGCACGAGCTCCTTGCAGGCGGCGGCCGAGGAGATCCGCTCGTTCATGTACAGGTGCAGGACGGTGCCGCCGGTGTACTTGGTCTGGAGCTCCTCCTGCATCTCCTGGGCCTCGAAGGGGTCGTCGGTGTAGCCCACGGGGACCTGGGAGGAGTTCGTGTAGTAGGGGTTAGCCTCCGTACCGGCCTGGAGGATGCCGGGGTAGCGCTTGCGGTCCTCCTTGGCGAAGCGGTAGGTGGTGCCCTCGGCCGGCGTGGCCTCGAGGTTGTAGAGGTGGCCGGTGGCCTCCTGGAACTCGATCATCTTGTCTCGCACGTGGTCCAGGAGGCGCACGCACATGGCGTGGCCGCGCGGGTCGGTCAGGTCGTAGGCGTCGTGGGTGAAGTTGCGGACCATCTCGTTCATGCCGTTGACGCCCAGGGTGGAGAAGTGGTTGTCCAGGGTGCCCAGGTACCGCTTGGTGAAGGGGAACAGGCCGGCGTCGATGTGGTGCTGGATGACGGTGCGCTTGAGCTCGAGGGTGTCGCGGCCGATCTCGAGCAGCTCGTCGAGCCGGGCGGTCAGGGCGGCCTCGTCGTCGGCGTAGAGGTAGCCGAGCCGGGCCATGTTGATGGTGACGACGCCGACCGAGCCGGTCTGCTCGGCCGAGCCGAACAGGCCGTTGCCGCGCTTGAGCAGGCTCGCGCAGGTCGAGCTGGAGGCGGCAGCACATGGAGCGGATCATGCCGGGGTCGAGCTCAGAGTTGATGAAGTTCTGGAAGTAGGGCAGGCCGTACTTCGCGGTCATGGTGAACAGCAGCTCGGTGTTTGGGGCGTCCCAGTCGAAATCCCGGGTGATGTTGTAGGTGGGAATGGGGAAGGTGAAGACGCGCCCCTCGGCGTCGCCCTCGGTCATGACCTCCATGAAGGCGCGGTTGATGAGGTCCATCTCCGCCTGGAGGTCGCCGTAGGCGAAGTCGCAGACGTCGTCGCCGATGAGGGGGTGCTCGTCGGCCAGGTCCGCGGGGCAGGTCCAGTCGAAGGTGAGGTTGGTGAAGGGCGTCTGAGTGCCCCAGCGCGAGGGGACGTTGAGGTTGAAAATGAGCTCCTGCATGCACTGCTTGACCTGGGCGTAGGTCATGTCGTCCAGGCGGACGAAGGGCGCCATGTAGGTGTCGAAGGAGGAGAATGCCTGGGCGCCGGCCCACTCGTTCTGCAGGGTGCCCAGGAAGTTGACGATCTGCCCGACGGCGGAGGAGAAGTGCTTGGCGGGGCCGGCGGCGATGGCGCCGGGGACGCCGTTGAAGCCCTGCTGAAGGAGGTCTTTGAGGGACCAGCCGGCGCAGTAGCCGGCGAACATGTCCAGGTCGTGGATGTGGAGGTCCGCGTTGCGGTGGGCCTGGCCGGCGGCGGCCGGCTAGACCTGGCTGAGCCAGTAGTTGGCGACGACCTTGCCGGAGGTGTTGAGCATCATCCCGCCCAGCGAGTAGCCCTGGTTGGCGTTGGCGTTGACGCGCCAGTCGGAGCGGTCCAGGTACTCGGTGATGGTGGCGATGGCGTCCACGGTGGGGCGCTCGCCGCGGGCAACGGCGGAGTCGGCCGAGCCAGGGGCCACGAGGCGCGAGTCAGCGGCGGGCGCCGGCGTGGAAGCGGGGGTGGCGACCGGAGTCGAGGCCGGGCCGTCGACGGGGCTCGGGGTGGCAGTGTCGGTGGGGGCGGGGTGGTTCTCGAGCACGGGTCTCTCCGATGGTCCTTCTCGTTCCTGTTCGCGGCCCTGTCGAGCGTGGATGGGGCCGGTTCTTCCCGGCGCCGCCAGCGACTGCGCACTACCTGCTGAGAGCGGGTCGGTCGGCGGCACCGGTGCCGACCCTACGCCCGCATGCACCGCAGGAGCCGCATTGAGCCACATCATCTTGTGTCTTGATTGTATCTGGACCACAACATCTTGCGATAGAGGTAAGGACTTTTGTCCTGATAGGCAACACCTTCTCGCGCGATCCCGCGGATGCCGTCGAAGCTGGAACACGAGCCGGCAGAACCGCCCGGAGCGCACATATGAGGCCCAGATCACTCCTGCCCGGCGTGTTGGGACAAGGACGGGAGCGCAGCCCTCACCTCTACGCGTGATCACTCTCCGCACGACCCACTTGCCCCAGCATCATTGCCGCCGGCCGCCTGCCATCCCCCGACGAAGAGGCATCACCAGAGCTGTGGAAGACACTCTCAAGGGAGGTCCGTGTCCAAATCGGAGACAAAGGAGCCCAACCACTTTTCTCCGAGCCACGCGAACCGCGGAATCATGCGGTTTTTTTCAAGCGCACTCAACGCCTGCAACCGCCTTTGTCACCGATTTGGACACTCCCCACCGTTCCAAGGCCCTCTGCACGTCCGGGACGACCTGATGCGCGTAGACATCCTTCCTCGTGAAGCGCAGTGGCAGGAAGCCGCGGGCAACAAGCCGGCGGTCGCGCCATCGGTCGAGGCCGAACTGGTACTCGTCGCAGTGGTAGGTGTAGCCGTCCAGCTCCACGACCACCCATCCCTCGACCACCAGGTCCACCTCGCCGACGCCCTCGATCTCCACCCCGTCCTCGAAACTCAGTCCTGCAGCCTCGAGGTCCATTCGCGCCAGCGTCTCCAACGGGGAACGGGCCCGGTCGCTGGCACGATCGAGCCGAGCGAGCGCACGGGCCGAACCAGGGCCGCGAAGCAGGTCGCGAACCTGCCCGACAGTGACGCGCTCATCGTGAAGTGCTGCGTCAAGAGCGATGAGCGGAGACTCGTCCTGAACGTGGCAGCGCAGAAAACGAGCCAGCGCCTCAGGAAGTGACTGCACCGGGTAAGAGGTTGGCGATAACCGAGTCCGATGCCGGTCTGCATGGAGCACCTCCCGCCCAACAACTGAGAATCGCCTACCTGTCGCGACCACAAGATGAACCTGTTCGGCCCCTTGTGTCACCGGCAGGTCGTAGTAGCGCATAGCGGCCTGACAGGAGAGAAGTCCACCGTGGATACGCGCCAGAACGACGGCACGTTCCACCCCCGGAAGACTGACGACACCGTGCTCATGGTCGATGAGCTCACCGGCTCTCACAAGAGAGGCGATATGACGGCGCTGAGTGCGAGACAGGTCAAGGTCCCGAACGCGCACCGCGCCGTAGCAGCCGCGCACAACGGCGAGCAGGTCTGTGTCCAAGGTGCTCATGGAGCCCATTGCCGCCCACCTGCGGAGTGGGCGCAACCCGGTCGCCGGCGCCCTGTGGACAACTGGCACATCCGTCAGCCTGTGGTCTCCAGGACCCATCGAAGTCCTGACACAGAACTGTCACCCATGTCCAGAGACATCACGCCCTGGTAGCCCGAGCATTGTGTCCAAATCGGAGACAAAGGAGCTCAACCACTTTTCGCCGAGCCACGCGAACCGCGGAATCATGCGGTTTTTTCAAGCGCACTCAACGCCTGCAACCGCCTTTGTCACCGATTTGGACACTCCCCACCGTTCCAAGGCCCTCTGCACGTCCGGAACCGCATGGGAGGTTGTTCATCAGCGTCCCCGTCACCGGCGCTCACCCAGATCAGGACGGGGCGCCCCATGTCACCCCGCCGACCTGCCCTCCTCGCGGACCGTCATTCTTTTGTCGGGCTGACCCGACATCGAGCGACCAGGTGGCCGGATCGTGTGGGCGATCACGCTCCGACAACCTGGCTCCATGAGCACTGACACCTCTCCCCTCCGCCGTTCCCGCCCTCCGTCGCAGCAGGTCAGACCCACGTCTCCCATCCGGTCACACGGCCTTCTGCCCCGCTGGGCCTGCGCGGTTCTGGCAGCCTGCCTGGCCTTGACGGTCTTTGCCGTCGGGCCGCACGCGCCGAAGGCCGACACCTCCTCCATCACGGGAGACAAGGACCTGGCCAAGCAGGTCATCGACCTCCTGCCCGATGACTACCAGGCCCAGGGCATCCACGTCTCCGTCATCACCGCCGAGGGCGCCCGCCACGCCGGCATCGGCACCGCCACCTCCGGCCAGCAGTACACGTCCACCACCCCCATGGAGATCGGCTCGATCACCAAGACCTTCAGCGGCCAGCTCCTGGCCGATGCCATCGCGCGCGGCGAGGTCAAGGCGAGCGACCCGCTGTCTACCCACCTGTCCGAGCTCGCCGGCACCCCGGCGGGCGAGGCCACCCTGGAGGAAGTCGCCTCGCACCGCTCCGGCATCCCGGGCGTCCCCTCACAGGACCTGAGCAAGTTCGTGCTGCGAGGCGACATCCTGGGGCTCAACCCCTTCGCCGACAGCACCGACCAGCTCATCGAGAAGACCCGCACCACCGAGATGGGCAAGCGCGGCGAGTTCGTCTACTCCAACCTGGGCATCTCGCTGCTGGGTGAGGCCCTCAGGCGCGCCGCCGGGGCCGACTCCTGGAAGTCCTACGTCTCGGAGCGGCTCTTCACGCCGCTGGGCATGGAGCACACGACCCTCATCGCCGGCCAGTCGGAGATTCCCAACGGCGCCATCCACGGGGTCCAGGCCAATGGGCGCCGCGGCCAGTCGCTCAGCGGTACGGCCTCCAACCCGGCCGGCGCCGGGGTGTGGAGCACCCCGGAGGACATGACCCGCTACGCGCAGGCGGTTCTGACCGGCACCGTCCCCGGCGGGGTCACTCCTCAGGAGGCTCGGTGGCCCGCGGAGGTCTTGGCCGGCGTCCAGCTGCCGGGCGAGAAGATCGGTTACACCTGGTACACCGACGTCGTCGACGGGCACACGATCATCAGCCACGGCGGCACCACGTCGGAGTACATGACGCACCTGGCCATCGACAAGGAGTCGGGCAAGGCCGTCATGGTCTACACCGACCAGAACACGGACGGCACCGCCGCCGCGCTCGCTACGACGCTCCTGACCGACGGGCAGAAGATCTCGACGGCGCACCTACCGGTGCCGGCCGAGATGCTGCTCCAGGGCATGATCCTCGGCATCTTCACCATCCTGGCGCTGGTCATGGGCCTGTACACGGCCGCCCGCGCAGCGAGCGCACCCAGCCGCATGGCGGTGATCTGCCGCGTGGCCGCACTCCTCGCCTGCCTGGCGGCGGCCGCGGCCTCGGGGCCCTGGGCGCACGTGCCCACCTGGATCCTGGCGGTGGCGTCGCTGCCCGGCCTGTACGGGATCGTCCGGGGCATGACGCTGTGGCCGGACCTGCCCACCCTGCCACGTCGCCGGGCCTGGCTCGGCTGGACACAGCTGGCACTGACTGTCGCCTTCGTCGCCGTCTGCCTGTTCGTCGCCTGGCCCAAGGCCTGAACCGGCCGACCCGATGCTTTCTCAACCGTTGCCCTCCCCAGGTGGGGGAGCCGAGCCCCGCCCGCTTCCACCTGAAGACCACCAACTTCGACCTCTCGACCGATCAACACGTCATTTTCGAGTTCCTAGGTTCCTTGCCATGACTACTCACCGTTTCTCCGTACCCGATCTCGCTCGGCGCCTGCTGGCCCCGATCGCCGCCCTGCTGGGGCTGGTGGCGGGCCTGAGCGTCCTCATCCTGCCCTCCCCTGCACCGACCACCGCTGCCCCGACCACGTTCTCCGCCGAGCGCGCCATGGCCTCTATCAACCGCCTCGCCGATGAGCCCCACAGCGTCCTCAACCGAGAAGCGCACGACCGGGCGCGTGACGACGTCATCGGCATGTTCGCCGACCTGGGTTACACCGCCGACGTGCACTCCGACCCGCTATTCGATTTCAGCGAGCCGGTGGACAAGGAGACCTTCGACATGCTGTCCACCGAGCAGCAGGCGGCGGTCAAGGACGCGCCGGCCGAGACGATCGTCGTCGACGTGCCGGGGAAGTCGGAACGCACCATGACACTCATGGCCCACTACGACTCGGCCACGGACTCAGACGGGGACAGAGCGCGCTTCACCACCTCCGGTGACTCCTACGGGGCTGCCGATGACGGCTACGGCGTGGCCACCATCGTCGAGACGCTCCGGGCCCTCAAGGCCGAGGGGCGCCAGCCGGAGAACTCGCTGAAGATCGTCATCACCGACGCTGAGGAGATCGGCCTCATCGGCGCCCGCAATGAGATGCGCCACCACCGCGCCGACTACGAGAACGTCGACCTCGTCCTCAACCTCGAGGCGCGCGGCATGAGCGGCCCGGCGTTCATGTTCGAGACCTCCCCGAACAACAGCGCCGTCGCCGGCTACTTCCTCAGCAACGTGAAACAGCCCGTGACCGGCTCGCTCTTCCCCTCGCTGTACGCACTCATGCCCAACTCCACCGACATGACGAACCTCATCCCCGAGGGCTTCACGGTGCTCAATATCGCGGCGGTCGGGGATGCCGACCACTACCACCAGTCCACGGACGCCCCGCGCTACGTCGACCACTCGACCCTCCAGCACTACGGCGACCAGGTCCTCGGCCTCACGCGGGCCTGGGCCTTCGACGGGCAGGCCCCCACGCTGACGGCCGACGGCGACCTCCACTTCTTCCAGTGTGGCGGGGACTGACGGTGCGCTACCCGGCGGCGGTCGGGACGGGGCTGGGCTGCCTGGCCGTCATCGCCGCGCTCGGCGTCGTCGTGGTACGGGTCAGGTCGCTGCGCTGGAAGCGGGTCCTGGGAACTGTCTGGGGCCTGACCTGGCGGGCCACGTCCGCATCCGCCGCCGCAGGACTGGCGCAGCTCGGGGCCATGGCGATGAAGTGGGCGCCGGAGAGCGGGCTCGGGCCGAACCCCCTACTGGTATGGATGTTCGCCGGCGGAGCGCTCATCGGGGCCGGGCTCACGGCGCGCTTCGTGGTGCGGCGCTGGAAGGAGGGGCTCGGGCAGGAGGCCGTCGCCGCGGTGCTGCTCCTGCTGGCGGCCGCCTGCATCCCGCTCATGGTGCTGGTGCCCGGCGCCGCCTATGTCCTGGTCCTCCCCACGCTCGCCCTGGCGCTGACCGCCCTGGCGCCACAGCGGATGCGGCCGGTGATCGGGGCCCTGGCGGCCTTCATCATCGTGGTGATCTTCGCCCCCACGATCCTGTTCATCCACGAGCTCCTCAGCCTCAGTGCGCTGTGGGCGACCGTGTTCTTCGCGATCGTGCCGGTGGCGCCGCTGGCACTCGTGCTCCTGCAGGCCGGTTCCCGGCGCACCGCCTCGGGCGCCGGCACCGTATCCGGGCCTACTTCCGACGACGCCCCCGTTGCCGGTCCGGTCACCGCGACGGCGTAGGGCGACGAGGAAGGCGCAGCTGCGAGCACGAGAGGCTTCGGGGCCTCGGGACCACTCCTGGTGAGTGGCCCCGAGGCCCCGGACTGTTGAGCGACGGGCAGCGGGGACGTGCACAGCGGCCACATGGGGGAGGACGACGTCGTCCCTCTCCTCCAGCAGGTCGGCAGATTCTGGCCCACCGGCCGAGGAAGCCAGCACCGCCGCGCTCTTATCGTCGCAGAGGTCCGGACGCGTGAGAGCCCAGTCCGGACAGAGCCCCACCCGCAGGCACGAGCCAGACAGGAGGTACGCCTCCCGACGGCCGCCACGGGCGCGGCCGTCAGCACGCAGAAGTCGACGACGACCCCAGCACCCGAAGGAGCACAACCTCATGAGACCGACCCCCCTCACCACGCGGAAGGCTGGCGCGGCCCTGGCAGCACTGATGCTGTCGACCGCCCTGACGGCCTGCCAACCACAGGCCTCCGCCGCAGGCGCCGCAACCCCTACATCCGTGCCGGCACCCACCGACCAGACCAGCACCGCAGCCGGAGAATCCACTGACGGCTCCACTGGTGGATCCACTGCCAGCACCACCGGCGCCTCCGCCTCCCGGACCAGCGCCCCGCAGGGACTGGAGAGCTTCTACAGCCAGACCATTGACTGGCAGGACTGCTCGGACGGCACCTCGCCCTTCCAGTGCGGGACGGTCACCGTCCCCCTGGACTACAACAACCCTGGCGGCCAAACCATCACGATCGCCCTGAAGAAGCTTCCCGCCTCCGACGGCGACGCCGAGCACGGCTCCCTGTTCACCAACCCAGGAGGCCCCGGCGTCAGCGGGATCCAGGAGCTGGAGGCCCAGGCCACCGCCCTGCCCGAGGAGCTTCGAGCCGGCTACGACATCGTCGGCTTCGATCCTCGCGGCGTGGGGCAGTCCACCCCGATCACCTGCTGGACCGACGAGGACATCAGCCAGGCCCTCACCGACGCCCAGAACGGCAAGACCCCCGACATCGTGCCAAGCAACACCGCCTCCTCCAAGAGTCTGTCGGCCCAGGACAAGATGGATCGGGGCGCTGCCGACGCCGCCGCGTGCGCTCAGCACTCGGAGGTCCCCGAGCTGCTCGATCACGTCGGCACCCGCAATGTGGCCCGCGACCTGGATGTCCTGCGCGCCACATCCGGGGACGCCACGCTGAACTACCTCGGGGTCTCGTACGGGACCCATATCGGAGCCGTCTACGCCGACCTCTTCCCAGGCCGCGTCGGACGCACCGTCCTGGACGGGGCCATGGACCCGTCGCAGCGCTGGGCCGACGGGGAGGCCGAGGTCACGGCTTTCAAGGAAGGTGTCCTGCGCCAGTACATCGAGCACTGCCAGGCCCATGATGGCTGCCCGCTGACCGGCTCCACGGACGAGGCGATCGCCCAGCTGACGGCCTTCGTCGACGGCCTGGACCAGGATCCCCTCACCGCCCCGGACTCCAATATCACCGTCAATACACAGGAGGCCACCACCATCATCCAGCACTACACCATTGAGAAACCGGACTGGGAGGCACTGACCGCCATGCTCACCCCGGCGATGAACAACCACGACGGCGCCCCTCATGGTGAAGGCCAAAGCAGAGCGTGCTCGCACCCATGCTGCCGACGACCACCGAGCAGGCCGTCAGCGGGGCGAACAGCGTGTTCGTGGCTCCCGCCGTCATCTGCAACGACTACCCGGACACGGCCGAGACCGTCTCCGACTGGGACGCACAGTCAGCCGCCGAGAAGAAGAGCCACCCCCTTCTTCGGCGGTACCTCGAATGGCCTGGAGGCCTACTGCCGCGGCTGGGGACACCGGGCACAGACCCCACCCCAGGAGACCCACGCCGAGGGCTCCGACCCGGTCCTCGTCGTCGGGCTCACCAAGGACTCCCGGACCCTCTACCCCTGGGCTCAGAGCCTCACCGACCAGCTGGACAACGGCCACCTGCTCACCGTCGAGGGCTACGGGCACGTCACCTTCGGCAGCAACGCCTGTGCCACTGCGGCCATGACTGACTTCCTCGTCAACGGGACCGTCCCGGCAGAGGGCACCACCTGCGCCGCAGAGCCCCAGCCCGCCGCCGGCGGCACCGAGGGCTGACCGGCGACGCCACTGCGAGCGCCGGACGTTCCGGGCCTCGGGATCGCTCCCGGCGGGCGAGACCGGGGCCCGGTCTGTCAGAACGGCGACACAATACGAAGGCCAGGGGCCACCGGATGGGACCGGGCTCTCTATCTGTCGGGACGAGGGCTCACAGTGCAGCCTCGGCACACTCGGCCACGGCGACGGCGAGCTGGACCCGGTTGGTGACGCCGAACTTGTCCAGCAGGGCGGAGACGTGGGTCTTGACGGTGCTGGCTCCGACAGCGAGCTCTCGGCGATCTCACCGTTACCCAGGCCCTGAGCCACGAGCAGAGCGACCTGACGCTCCCGCTCGGTGACAGTCTCGGGGAAGGCGCGGCGCTGCGGGGTGGCCTCGACGGCGGCCTCGACGAGCCGGTCCAGGACGGAGCCGGAGAAGGCCCGCTGGCCGTCGGCGGCGGCGTGCACGGCACGGAAGATGACCTCGGGGGCGCTGTCCTTGAGCAGGAAGCCGGTGGCGCCGGCTCGTAGGGCGGCGGCGACCATCGCGTCGGTGTCGAAGGCGGTCAGCACGAGGACTTTGGTGTCAGGGCAGTCGGCGGCGATCTGGGCGGTGGCCCAGACGCCGTCGGTGCCGGGCATGTGCAGGTCCATGAGGACGACGTCGGGGCGCAGACTGCGCGCCGCGTCGTAGCCGCTGCGCCCGTCGGACCCCTCGCCGAGGACCGTGACGCCGGAGTCGCTCTCCAGGATGAGACGCAAGGCGGTGCGCACGAGGGCGTCGTCGTCAACGATGACAACACGTACACGGCGCTGCGGTGAGTCCATGCCGATTCCTTTGCTTGCTCAACTACCTGGGAGGCTACTGTACGTCGGGGCGGGCCGGATCGGGCAGGAAGTGAACCTTCCGGGGTACGGCGGAGTCGTGACCCAGCAGCCTGGGCTCCTGGCCGCGCAGGGTGTGGTTGAAGAAGTCGCTCACCAGCGCCCGAATCGTCTCCTCGGTCTGCGGCTGGACCGTATTGCCGGTCAGAGCGGGGCTGATGAAGGAGAACAGGTCGTGGCTGACATGGTTGGTGTTCTCAATGGTGACGGCCCAGGTCGGTCCGGTGCTGCGGTCGTGGAACCGCTCCTGAAACCGGGCATCCTCGATAGAGCCCTCGTCCTGGGTTTGTTCCCCTTTACGGGCCTTGGAGATGTCAGCGACGTGATCGGTGGACAGAATATTGAGGCTGGGGACCGGCACGCCGGTGTCGCGGACTGTTCCAAAGTGGGTTCCGTCCATGTTGACCCCGGCATCGAAGCGGGGATCATCGGCCAGGACCTGCTCCGCACTGGCGCCCCCGAGGGAGAAACCCATAGCACCCACCGAGTCGAGGTTGAGCCGATGATGGAACGGGCTGCCGGGATCCGCATTGAGCGCCGTGAGATGGTCCAGGATGAAGGAGAGATCCGCGGAGTTGGTGGCGGTCCAACGGGCCGCCCTTTCAAGCCAGCTCTCGCGCTGGCCCGCCTCGGTAACCGAGGGCTCACCCGGGTCACGGTCGACCTGGCGACCACTGCTCAGGGAGACAGGGGCACCGGAGGTGTAGGGATGGTCCACAGCGACGACGACGTAACCCTGACTGGCCAGGTCCACCATGAGTGAGGTGTTGTCGAAACGGCCAGTCCTTAAGCCTGGGGAGTAGAAGATGACGGGGAATCCGCCCGGCACCTGGACGATCTGACCGCCGCGCACCGCGTGGGTGTCGATCAGCCGGAAATGATCCAACGAGTTCTCCAGCACCCCCCCTGGCACGAGCGGTTCCAAACACGTCGTCGCCGTTCACCGCAGTGCTCTTGGCCAGCCTGCGGTCCAGGGCAAGAGGCTTTCCTTGGGTCGTCGCCTCCGTCGGGTACCAGATCGAGAACTCGACCTCGCGCAGGTCGTCCTCATCGGGCGTTGTCCACTCCTGGCGACTGGAGTCCGTCAGGTGCTCCTCGGTGTACCCGACGGCGTAGGGGCCAGTTGGCGTCGGCAGCGTGAAAACCGGGGAGCAGGAAGCCGGCCGCAGATGACACCGCCAGAGCGAGGATCCCCGCCATCATCGCGGTGATACGCCCCAGCACTCGCAGGGCGGGCCGCCTGCGCCGCGGAGCGTCGGCGGTACGACGAGCCCGGCGGAACCAGCGCGTCAGAAGGACACAGGTCAGAATCACTGTGATGGCGTAGGCCGGGATCGCGACGAACCGGTGTCGCTCGATGACGAGGTGGGCCAGAAGGGGAGGAGAAGCCCCACCAGCAGGACGGGTTCGGCCCGCAGCCACCGCCTCATGCTCGACGCCTTGAAGCCGCCTGCCACCAGCGGTGCGGCAGCCTGAAGACCGTGAGGAGCAGTACCACTGTATCCATGGCAACCACTGCGATCTCCAGCATTCTCATCGGTGTTCCTCTCACTCCCCCGGCAGGTTCGGCACGGACGTTAGCCGGGCGCCGGCCGCGGCCGCCTCCGCCGGGTGGGGGATGCCTTTCGGGCACACGTCCACCTCGCGTCGGCATGATGACGACGGTCAGTCAGCACGACCTCGGGCGGGGACGGCGGCCATGACGACGAAGCGGCGGGGCTGCTCAGTGCGGTCGGACCGATCCGGTGTCGCCGTCTGGCCGGCCGGCTGCGAGACGTGCAGCTCGCCTCCGAGAAGCCGCAGCCGCTCGCGCAGGCCCTCCAGGCCCAGGCCGCCGCCGGGCGCCGTCGGCCGAGGCGTGGACGGGCAGTCGTTGACGCACCACACCACGAGGGCCGCGCCGTCGTCGCTGAGACCGTCGGAGGCCTCGACCTCGCAGTCGAGGTGGGCCACGCCACCGGCCCCGTGGCGACGGGCGTTGGTGAGCAGCTCCTCGATGGTGCGCAGGACCGCGTGCCGACTGCGGGCGTCGGCGGCCTCGAAGGAATCCGCCCAGGACTCGGCCAGGCGCAGGTCTATCTGCTGGCCGGCCTCCCGCTCCCAGGACAGGACGTCCTCGACATCGGACCAGGTGGCGCGGGCGCCGTCGGCGGAACCGTCGTCGTGCAGGACGGCGAGGATCTGGCGCAGCTCGCGTCCGGAGTCGGCGGCGAGGGTGTGGATGCTGTCCGCGATCTTGCGGACGCTGCCCAGATCCAGGTCGGTGCGGGTCTGGAGCGCGCCGGCGTGGAGGGAGACCAGGGAGAGGCGGTGGGCGAGGGAGTCGTGCATCTCGCGGGAGATGCGGGCGCGTTCCTCGGCGCGGCTCTGGGCGATGCGCGCCTCCTGTGTGGTGCGGATGAGGCGGGCCTCGCGGGAGGCTGAGCGCAGCAGCTCCTCGCGGGCCTGCAGGTTGTCGCCCAGCATGACGCAGACGATGCAGATCGGGAGAGTATACATTGCGTATGTGGCGGCGGACGATAGCGCGCCCTCTTCGCGACTCGGATTGAGGAGCGGAGACAGGCCCACACCTACGGTCGTGGCGACCACTACCACCGGTATCGTCCTCGCCCCTTTACGCATGCCGATAACAGTCGCAGCCACGTAAACCGCCACCTGCGGCCAAGAGGGAATGAGTCCCAGGACAACGATAAGGATCGGCAATGACGGGCGGGGTCCTCTGAGGACCGGGATGAGGAGGAGAAGGCAGGCTAAGGAGATGAGTAAGTGCCCGGCATACATCACCTGCCAGCGGGCCAGGCCCGGCACGACCGTGGAGCCGCCTTCCAGCTTGAGGTACGCAATCAGGGCGAGCAGCGTCTGCACCACGGTGATCGAAGCGGAGCCGCTCCAGACGAGGATCTGCACCCTGCGGGCGTGCGCGCTGGAGGAGACGGGGACGTCGGCCATGGGCCGACCCTACTGACGGCGTCTGCGCGGGAGCCTCCCCCAGGTGGGGGATGCGCCGACGCCGGTGGGATCGTCGCGCGTTCGTAGGGTAGGTGCCGCATTCGTACCCTCTACCCCTCGAACGGGAAACACAAGATACGACTACGGCTTTCAGGAGCGGGCGGCACGTGCTTGAGACACAGATGGCCGCAGTGCGGAGCCCCAGAGTTCAATCACCTACCAGCAATATACCCCCAGGTCAGGCGCAAATTTCCAGGTTCAATCACTTATTTCGCCGTTGTGTAGGCGAACCTCCCCTCACGACGCGATGCATAAATGAACGACGCGAACGAGAAGGAGGCCAGGAACTACGGCGGCTCCCCTTGTTCGACAGGCGATTTGAGGAGCCAGAACGTCGAGTCCACCTCCGCTCCAGGCGCCTCTGAAGCACCTCAATCTCGAGCCTTAGCGAACGTTGCATCCACACAAGTGACACCAACTCGAAATCCCGCCTTTCAAAAAAACGTTCAAGACAAATTCGCTCAACAACAAACAGAAGATATGGCGCCGCCACCGCAATCAAAGAAATTTGCCAGCCCCTAAGGGAGTATTTAGGCATGCCTTCATTCAGGGCGTATACAATAAAAGCATAGGTAATGAGAAAGAGGGCATTCAGTAGTGCCAGCGTCCGCCTGCCACCCATGCCAACAAAAACACCAGACGAAATGGAGATGCCATCAAGAAATCCCATAAAAATAAGAATCGCGCCCCCCGCAATAACAATATTAAGATAAAAAAATAAGATTGACCAGCATGCAACATCAAATATTCACACCCCCCCAACAACAGCCCCAACAACAACCACAATCGCAAGCCTAATCACCATATTTACAATAAATTGACGGAAGAAGTTTATGCTTGGGACCGCCATTACAAGACCTACGAGAGCCCAGCACTTTCACTCTCCAACGACACCAACGCAAGAGAAATCGCCCACTTAGCGAGGAGGAAACCTCAGTACCACCAATTGTCTCCTTGGTCTTGTCTTCAAGTTTAATTTCACGATCCTGGTATTTCATTGACAGTCGAAGTAAACTCCTCTTTCGCGCATGAATTGCATCCGATATCAGCTCAAAGCTCTCAGGGAAGGCCCTATGGACATCAAAGAGCATGCGAAATACCCCGACAGCGAACATAAAAGCGATAAGGCTGCAGTAAAGTAACCGTAGAGGCATTCTTTTGGGAATCGGAACTAAGAATCCGTAGGAAATAATCGACGTTAGGACAAAATTCAGCACAACGACTAAAGCAATCCCCATACACCGCCTAAAGGACAGTTCTTGCTGCCCAATAGTTGTGCCCGCGGGTTTTCCGTCCCCACGAAGCAAATTTTCCACAGATTTAGTCAAAGCGTAGACCACAGCCTCAAGAGCCAGGTAATCACCAATCGGACTTTGCAGTTTACCGGCGTTGTCCTTACACTCTTTCTCGCTGCACAGAAGTCCATCACGAATCGCTTGCCTGAATGGCTCACCTATATTCTTTACCATAAAATCAGTAAAAATAAAGTCAGCACCATAAACTAACAGGGATGAAATAATGTATGCAATGAACAAGAGAGCTACAACAAATGAAATTGCCACCCAAATCGGATTATTGTCAAACCTGAGGTTTACAAGGATCCACTGAGTTCGCAAGAAAATCCATGCACGTCTTCCCTGGTCGCACAAAAGTCCTCCACACTCACAAAGTCGCTGCCACGAACCTTGAGCATGCAGTAAAACCTGGACCATCAAACGTCGCCCTGACTTCATAGGTCGACAGCATTTCTTAAAAGTAATTCTTGTCCGCCCCAGTCTCCGCAAGGGGTGCTTTCTCGACTCCGGCACCCTGTTCGAGATCATCAACGGAAGCAATTTTTCCCATGGGAGGATCTTGCCAGGTCGAGACCGTTCATGTAGATAATTTGCACGGGATACTTCAGACACCGGTGGGATCGCCGCGCGTTCGTGGGGTAGGTGCCGCGTTCGTACCCTCTACCCCTCGAACGGGAGACATAAGGTACGAACGCGGCGATCGAGGTCGGGCAGTAGGGCAACGGGACACGAGCGACCGCGGCGCTGTGCCACAGCCTGCCACCCACCGGTGGTGCACACTGTGCCCCATGGCAGACGGGACCAGACGCGACCTCACCGGGCTCCTGGAGTCCATCGGAGGGCGCGACGGCCGGCTCGTCCACCTCCAGCGCACCCCGGCCCGCCCCGGCCACCACGGCGACTGGCCTGAGTGGGCGGACCCCGACCTCGTGGCCGCCTACCGCCGCATCGGCGTCGAGCGCCCCTGGACGCACCAGGTCACCGCCGCGCAGTCCGCCCACGCCGGCCACCACACGGTCCTGGCCACCGGCACCGGCTCGGGCAAGTCGCTGGCCGCATGGCTGCCGGCGCTCTCCGACGTCCTGGCCGCCCAGTCCCCCGGCGCCGACTCGCGCATCTCCGCCCACGGCCGGCGCCCCACCACTCTCTACCTCTCCCCCACCAAGGCGCTCGCCGCCGACCAGGCCGCAGCCCTCGATCGGCTCATCGGCGGGCTCGAGGCCGTCCAGCGCGAGGCCGGCACTCCCACGGGCTCGCTGCGCACGGTGCGCGCCGGCACCTGCGACGGCGACACTCCCCTGCCCGAGCGAGACTGGGTGCGAGCCCACGCCGACGTCGTCCTGACCAACCCCGACTTCCTCCACTTCTCGCTGCTACCGGGCCACGAGCGCTGGACCCGTCTCCTGCGGGGCCTGCGCTACATCGTCATCGACGAGTGCCACGCCTACCGCGGGGTCCTGGGGGCGCACGTCGCCCTCGTGCTGCGTCGCCTCCTGCGGCTCGTGGCACGACTGCGCCCACGCGGCCCGCAGCCGGTCGTCCTGTGCGCCTCGGCGACGGCGGCCGAGCCGGCCCTCACCGCGGCCCGCCTCATCGGCGCCGCACCAGACGACGTCGTGGCCATCACCGAGGACGCCGCGCCCGCCGGGGAGCGCACCCTGGCCCTGTGGCAGCCGGCCCTGCGCGACCCCTGGGTGCTGCCTGCGCCTGACGACGAGCCAGCCCAGGACTCGGCCCGGGCGACCGAGCCGGACTCGGGCGATCCCGGTGAGGATCCTTCGGCGCGGCGCAGCGCCGTCGTCGAGGCCGCCGAGCTGCTCGTGGACCTGCTGAGCGTGGGCGCCCGGGCGCTGGTGTTCGTGCGCTCTCGTCGCTCGGCGGAGGTCGTGGCCGAGCGGGCCCGCCACACGCTGGGGCTCTCGCTGCCAGAGCTCATCGGCACGGTGTCGGCCTACCGCGGCGGCTATCTGCCCGAGGAGCGCCGGGCCCTGGAGGCTGACCTGCGCTCAGGTCGGCTGCGCGCCCTGGCCACCACCAACGCCTTGGAGCTGGGCATCGACGTCACCGGGCTGGACGCGGTCCTCATCGCCGGATGGCCAGGCACGCGCGTCTCGCTGGGTCAGCAGGCGGGCCGGGCCGGACGTGCCGGTGGCCGCGGCCTCGCCGTCCTCATCGCCTCCGACAACCCGCTGGACGCCTACCTGGTGCATCATCCCGAGGCGGTTTTCGCCGCCCCCGAGGCCACGGTCTTCGACCCGGCCAACCCCTACGTGCTCGCGCCCCACCTGTGCGCCGCCGCTTCCGAGGCGCCCTTGCGGGCCTCGGACCTGGCCCTGTTCGGCCTGCCCGACGACGCCCTGCTGCGCGAGCTGGAGGGCCGGGGCGCGCTGCGGCGTCGACCCACGGGCTGGTTCTGGAACGTCAACCTGCCCGGGCGGCCCCAGGATCTGACCTCCCTGCGCGGCGATGGGCCGCCCGAGGTGCCGGTGGTGGAGGCCGACACGGGCGTCGTCATCGGCACGGTCGACGGCGCGGCCGCCGACTCCACCGTCCACGAGGGCGCGGTCTACGTCCACCAGGGGCGCGTCTACGTGGTCGAGGAGCTGGCCGACGACGTCGCCCTCGTGCGGCAGAAGGCGGCGGTCGGCTACCGCACACGGGCCCGGTCGCACTCGAGCGTGCGCATCATCGCCGAGCGCGAGCAGCAGGTCTGGGGCCGGCCGGGTGAGAGGACGCCGGACGACTGCCATGAGCCGTCAACGCACGAGCCCGAAGAGCAGACCTGCGCCGGCCCCGGTCCCGATCCGGCCGGCGGCAGGGCGGGTCGCCTCGACCCTCGGCGACGGGCACGAGCCCCCGGGTACGGCGGCGATCACCTGGTCCTTCAGGGTCGGTGGAGGTCACCAGTCAGGTGACCGGCTACCAGCGCATGGCGCTGCCGGGAGGGGAGGTCGTCTCCCAGCACGCCCTTGAGATGGACGAGCACGTCCTGCCCACCGCCGCCGTGTGGTGGACGATTCCGCAGGAGGTCTGCGAGGTGGCGGGCCTGGAGCCCACCGACCTGCCCGGGGCCCCTGCACGCGGCCGAGCACGCGAGCATCGGGATGCTGCCGCTGCTGGCGACCCTGCGACCGCTGGGACATCGGCGGACTGTCAACCGCAGCGCACCCACAGACGGGGGCGCCCACGGTCTTCGTCCATGACGGGCACGCCGGCGGGGCGGGTTTCGCCGAGCGCGGCTACCGGGCCGGGCGCGACTGGCTGGAGGCGACGCTGACCGTCATCGAGGGCTGCGGCTGCGCGAGCGGCTGCCCCTCGTGCGTGCAGTCGCCCAAGTGCGGCAACAACAACGAGCCCCTGGACAAGGCCGGGGCCACCGTCCTGCTGCGGCTCATGCTCGAGGCGGCGCCGACGGCGTCCCCCGAGCCCTCCGGCGTCGAGGCCGGTACCGGGGCCGCCGGCGAGCCGAACGCCGTCGACGCGGCGGGCTTCGACGGCTGAGGATCGCCGCACCGGGCACTGGCCCTCACGCTAGGTGAGGCTGATATGTTCCCGGCATGCTCCTTCGATTACTGCGCACGTACTTGCGCCCCTATACGGGGCTGCTGGTGTGCGTCCTGGTGCTTCAGTTCGCTGAGGTGATGGCCTCCCTGTACCTTCCCACCCTCAACGCCGACATCATCGACAAGGGTGTGGCCTCCGGGGACACCGGTTATATCTGGCGGATGGGCGCGTTCATGCTGGGGGTCAGCCTGGCCCAGGGCGTGTGCACGGTGCTGGCGACCTACCTGGCGGCGCGCGCGGCGATGAGCATGGGCCGGGACCTGCGCGGCGAGGTCTTCGACCGGGTCAGCGGCTTCTCGGAGCGGGAGATCTCCGCCTTCGGGGCGGGTTCGCTCATCACCCGCAACACCAATGACGTCCAGCAGGTCCAGATGCTGGTGATGATGAGTGCCACGATGCTGGTGACGGCGCCGTTCATGGCGCTGGGCGGCATCTTCATGGCGGTCACGCGCGCCCCGGGCCTGTCGTGGCTGATCGGGGTGTCGGTGCCGATCCTGCTCGTGGCGGTGGGGCTCATCGTGAGCCGGATGCTGCCCCTGTTCCGCTCCTACCAGGACAAGCTCGACACCATCAACCGGGTGATGCGTGAGCAGCTCACCGGCATCCGGGTCATCCGCGCCTTCGTGCGCGAGGAGGCCGAGACCGAGCGCTTCGAGGGCGCCAACACCGATATCGCCCGGGTCGGCGAGCGCGTGGGTCAGCTCTTCGTCCTGCTGTTCCCGCTGGTGATGCTGGTGCTGGACGTGACGATCGTCGGCGTCATCTGGTTCGGCGGGCACCAGGTCGGCGACGGCGACGTGGAGGTCGGCACCCTCATCGCCTTCATGTCCCTACCTCATGCAGATCCTCATGGGCATCGTCATGGCGAGACTTCATGACGATCATGATCCCGCGCGCCGCCGTCTGCGCCGAGCGCATCAGCGAGGTGCTGGCGACGCCGCCGACCATCACCTCCTCCCCCGACGCCGTCGACACCTTCCCGGCTCCCGGGACGGTTGAGATGCGGGACGTCACCTTCGTCTACCCCGACGCCGACGCCCGCGTCCTGGCGGAGGTGAGCTTCACGGTCCAGCCCGGTACGACGACGGCGATCGTCGGCTCGACGGCGTCGGGCAAGTCCACGGTGGTGCGGCTGCTGGCCCGGTTGCTGGAGGCCAGCAGCGGGCAGGTGCTCATCGGCGGCACCGACGTTCGCGAGGCCGACCCCGAGGCGCTGTGGTCGCAGATGGGGCTCGTGCCCCAGCAGCCCTTCCTGTTCGCCGGGACCGTGGCCTCCAACCTGCGCCTGGGGCGCGAGGAGGCCACCGACGACGAGCTGTGGGAGGCCCTGGAGGTCGCCCAGGCCAAGGACTTCGTCTCCGAGATGGACGGGGGCCTTCAGGCGCCCATCGCCCAGGGAGGCACGAATGTCTCGGGCGGTCAGCGTCAGCGCCTGGCCATCGCCCGGGCCCTGGTGCGCCGGCCCGACATCCTCATCTTCGACGACTCCTTCTCCGCCCTGGACGTGTCCACCGACGCGCGGCTGCGTGAGGCCATGGGGCCGGCCACGGCCGGCATCACGAAGGTGATCGTGGCCCAGCGGGTCTCCACCATCACCAAGGCCGACCAGATCCTCGTCCTGGACGGCGGCCACCCTAGTGGGCAGCGGCACGCACACCGAGCTGCTGGCCACCTGCTCCGTCTACCGCGAGATCGTCACCTCCCAGCTCGGAGCGGAGGCCGCAGCATGAGCAGGAACGCGAGCAGCCACATGGGCAAGAAGGCCGGCAGGAACACCGGCGACAACGCCGGGAGCGGTGCGAGCGCCACCGTCAGCCCCGACGAGCTCAGCGAGGAGGACCTCAAGCTGGCCGCTGAGGCGCAGGCCGCCTCGGGCGACTGGCACGACGGGCCGCCCCCGGGCAAGGCCGAGGCCTTCTGGCCCTCCTTCAAACGGATGGTCGGGCTGCTGGGCGCCTACCGGGTCTCCCTGGTGGTCGTGGCCCTGGCCGCCGTGGGCACGGTCGTGCTGGCCGTGGCGGCCCCCAAAGGTGCTGGGCCAGGCCACCAACGTCATCTTCGAGGGCGTGGTCTCCACGATGCTGCCGGCCGGCACCACCAAGGCCCAGGCCATCGAGGCCCTGCGGGCGCGGGGGATGGATGACTTCGCCACCATGCTCTCGGCGATGGACGTCATTCCCGGCGCGGGCATCGACTACACCCGCCTGGGCCGGATCCTGACGGTGGTACTGGTCCTGTACGTGGGTTCGGGCCTGCTCAACTGGCTTGAGGGCTGGCTCATCAACCGCATCACCATCAAGGCCCTCTACCGGCTGCGCGCCCAGGTGGAGGACAAGGTCCATCGCCTGCCGCTGAGCTACTTCGACACCGTTCAGCGCGGTGAGCTGCTCAGCCGCCTGACCAACGACGTCGACAACGTCACCAACACCCTCCAGCAGTCCCTGTCCGGCGCCCTGACGGCGATCCTCACGGTGGTGGGCGTGCTGGGGATGATGTTCTCCATCTCCTGGAAGCTGGCACTGGTGGCGCTCATCATGTTCCCGCTCATGGGCGTGGTCTTCGGGGTGATCGGGCCGCGCTCGCAGAAGGCCTTCACCCACCAGTGGGCGCGCACCGGCAAGATCAACACCCGAGTGGAGGAGTCCTTCTCCGGGCACGCCCTGGTGCAGGTCTACGGGCGCACGGAGTCGGTGCGCGAGGCCTTCGCCGCCGAGAACGAGGAGCTCTACCGGGCCTCGCTGCGCGCCCAGTTCCTCTCCGGCATCATGATGCCGATCATGCTGGTCATCGGGAACATCAACTATGTGGCCATCGCGGTGGTCGGCGGCGCCATGGTCGCCTCCGGGTCGCTGCGTCTGGGCGACGTGCAGGCCTTCATCCAGTACTCCCAGCAGTTCTCCCAGCCCCTGGGCCAGCTCGGCGGCATGGCCACGGCCGTGCAGTCCGGGACCGCGAGCGCCGAGCGGATCTTCGAGCTGCTCGACGCCGAGGAGGAGCGTCCCGACGACGTCGCACCGGAGAGCGCCGGCACCACGGGCGCAGCGGGCGCCGCGACCGCCGATGCCGGCCGGACCTCGGGGACCCGCCCCAGCACCCAAGCGGATTCGCCGAAGCGCCCGGCAGGGCCGGGCGTCATCGAGATGGAGCACGTGCGCTTCTCCTACAGCCCGGAGGTCGAGCTCATCCGGGACCTGTCGCTGCGGGTCGACCCCGGGCACACGGTCGCGATCGTGGGGCCCACGGGAGCGGGCAAGACCACCCTGGTCAACCTGCTCATGCGCTTCTACGAGCTCGACGGGGGACGCATCCTCATCGACGGGCGCGACATCGCCACGATGACGCGCCACGACGTGCGTCGTCGGACCGGCATGGTTCTGCAGGACCCGTGGCTGTTCGCCGGCACGATCCGCGAGAACATCCGCTACGGGCGGCCCGGGGCCACTGATGAGGAGGTCGAGGCCGCTGCGAGGGCGTGCTTCGTCGACCACATCATCAAGGCCCTGCCACAGGGCTACGACACGGTTCTGGAGGAGGACGCCGCGAACATCTCCGCCGGCGAGCGCCAGCTGCTCACGATCGCGCGGGCCTTCGTGGCCAACCCGGCCGTGCTCATCCTCGATGAGGCCACCAGCTCGGTGGACACCCGCACCGAGCTGCTGGTCCAGCAGGCGATGAACGCGCTGCGCGAGGGCCGCACGAGCTTCATCATTGCTCACCGCCTGTCGACGATCCGTGACGCCGACACCATCCTGGTGATGGAGCACGGTGACATCGTCGAGCAGGGCAGCCACGATGAACTCATCGCGGCGGGCGGCGCCTACGCGCGCCTCCACGCGGCCCAGTTCGCGGGCGGCGCCACCGTCGCCGTCTAGGACTGAGGCGCAGGCCGATTCACGGCTCGGGTGGGGCGTCGACGGGGCCGGCTCGGGCCCGGGCGGTGGCCTGGCGGGGCAGGCCGAGGATCGTCGTCGGGACGACGACGCTGACGGTGACGTCCTCGCCGGCCACGGAGCAGGCACTCACCGAGGCGCCGTTGGCGTCCGCGACGCGCTGCGCCATGGCACAGGGGTCACCGGGGGCGATGACCGAGGACAGGACCGTGGCACCGGAGATGGCCGCGAGGTCGGCGGCGGCCCGGGCCCGACCGGTGGCGCTCTGGGCCTGGATGAGACCCGCGATGCCGACCGCCGCCGTCAGCAGCACCGCGATGACACCCAGGGCGTAAACCGTCCCCGAACCGCGCTCGTCCCTTCGTGGGCGGTTCATGGGCCGCTCGGTTCGGTGTAGGCGCAGGCGCGGGCGCGCGCCGTCAGGCCCAGCCCGCCCAGGGGTCCGGGAACGGGTCGGGCGGCGGTGACGCAGGTGAGCTCGCCCTGCTCGACACCGAGGCTCACCCCACCGGCCACGCGCTGGGCGGCGCCGGTGTAGTCGTCCTGGCCGATGGCGGCCTGGCGGGCCGCCGTGCGGGCGGCGTCGGCCACCCGCAGCTGGGTGACGCCGGCGCTGACCGCCGCCAGAACCATGAGTAGCACGAGGACGACGGCGGGCAGCGACAGCGCCGTCTCGGCCGTCACCATCCCCTGCTCTCCTCGTCCAGAGCACCCGTCCTGGTCCTCGACCCCGTGGCCTCGGTGGGGTCGACGACCAGGTGAGGGATGCGGTTGCGCGCGGCCGGAAGGCCGGCGGGAAGCGGGACCCGGGCGGCGACGTCGGCCACCGCCGGGCACCCGGGCCACTCGGGGGGCGAGCGCGCCCACGTGCTGCGATGACGCCGCACATCACACCGAGAGCGCCGACTCGATGATGGACTGCAACGCCCCGCTCAGGCTGCCCGAGCGCATGAGCGCCAGCAGCAGGCCGGCGAAGGCCGCGGCCGCCAAGGTCCCGATGGCGTACTCGGCGGTGGCCATGCCCTCCTCCCGGGACGTCAGGCGCCGCATGACGTCCGGCAGCGTTGACGCATCACCCGGACGGGCCAGCATCACACTGGTGCGCAGAGCGCGCAGGGCGGTCCTGGTGGGTCTCCTCATGGTGGTTCTCCTCTGATAGGTGGGGACCAGCACTCCGCTGCTCCCCAGCGGGCGCCGTGCCCGCACCACCAGCATCGGGCTGCCCCGAGCTCCCGCGCTCAAGGGCTTCTCAGCCCTGTGGAGACCACCTGCAGTCCCGGCTCTGTGGACCCGGGGACCGCCAGCGCCTTCGCCGATCCGCCTGGCCGCGCGGATGGGACCATGCAGGCCCCGACGGAGCAATGGTCGGATGGCGCGGGGAGGACACCGAAGGGGAGGTGCAGACCGCCACGGTCACTCCCGGCCGGGGACATTCTGAGCGGCCGGGTGCGTCCCACTCCGGGCGGGGGCATTCGACGCCGTCGGGGACAGGATTCCTGTCCCCGTACGCGCACGATGTCCCCGGCCGGAAGAGAGTGTCCCCGAAGGCAGACTCCCGCACCTGTTCACGCGGATTGTCCCCAGCGCCGAGGGGAGGTGACACTGTTGGTCGCGCGGATGGACCCCACCAGGGCACAACCGAACGGGGTCCACAGTGCGGGGGTCGGGCGCAGGGGAGCTCAGACCGCGCTCGACCGCATTGAGGGCCTCAGCCCTCGATGAGCTCGCGGATCTCGGCGGCGGTGAGGGCCGCCGGACTGAGTCCACCCGCGCCCGTAGCCCCGGCCGTCCCTCCAGCACCTTCGCCGCCGGTCTCGCCGGTCCCCTCAACGACCCGGGCGAAGAGCTCGGCCTTCTTCTCCTTGAGGGCCATGACCTTCTCCTCGATGGTGTCGGCCGAGACGAGCCGGTAGACCATGACCGGCTTGTCCTGGCCGATCCGGTGGGTGCGGTCGACGGCCTGCTCCTCGGCCTGCGGGTTCCACCACGGGTCCAGCAGGAAGACGTAGTCGGCCTCGGTGAGCGTGAGCCCGAAGCCGCCGGCCTTGAGGGAGATGAGGAAGACGTCGGCCTGGCCGGCCCGGAAGGCGTCGATGACCTTCTGTCGGTCGGGGGTGGAGCCGTCCATGTAGGCGGTTCGCACACCGGTGGCCTCCAGGTGCTCGCGCACGCCGGAGAGGTAGCGCGTGAACTGGGAGAAGACGAGGGCGCGGTGCCCCTCGGAGAGGATCGGCCCCAGGTGCTCGACCAGCACCTCGACCTTGGCCGACGGGCTCGGCCATCGGCCCGGCCCCCTGTGGCCCGTCGCGGAGGCGGTGACGGCCTTGCCCTTCGCTCCCCTCGCGCCGCGGGCCGACCTCCTACCGGAGGCGCCCTTCCCGCCGGCCGTGTTCTCTCCGCTCGCGACTCTCGCCGCCCATGTCCGCTGAACCCTCAGTCCCGGGAGTCTCAACGTCCCCGGGCTCGGTTACGTCCCCGCCGTCGACGAGCGCCGGGTCGAGCGCCATCTGCCGCAGGGTGGTGAGCGCCTTGAGCGCGATGAAGCGCGACTGGGCGGTGTCCTCCTCCAGCAGCCCGAGGATCCTCTGCCGCTCGCGGGCCAGGCGCTGATCGTAGGCCTTGCGGTGCTTGGCGCCCAGCTCGACGGCCAGGACCTGCTCGGTCTTGGCGGGCAGGTCCGCGGCCACCTGCTCCTTGGTTCGCCGCAGCAGGAAGGGCCGCATCCTGCGCCGCAGCCGCCCCAGCGCCTCGGTGTCCCCGCGGTCGATCGGCTTGCGGTAGACCTGCCCGAAGCGTTCGGGATCGGGCAGCAGCCCCAGCGCCGCGATGCTCGCGAGCGCCCACAGGTCCACGAGGCGAGTTCTCCAGCGGCGTGCCCGTGATCGCGATGGTCGACGGCGACCGCAGCCGCCGCACGGCCTTGTAAGTGGCCGAGGTGTGGTTCTTGACGAACTGGGCCTCGTCGCACACCACCCAGGCCCAGTCCTGGGCGGTGAACTCCTCCTCACACAGTCGCACGATCGTGTAGGAGGTGACGACGATGTCGCAGCCCTCCGCGATCCGCGTCAGGGTCTCCTCGCGCTTGGCGGCCGTCCGCCTCACGGCCCGCACCCGCAGCCCCGGGCAGAAGCGCTCGGCCTGCTCCACCCAGGAGCCGACGACGGAGGTCGGCGCGATGACGAGCACCGGCCCGGCCCCCTCCGGCTCACCGGGGTCGCCGGGCTGGTCGGCTCGTCGGCCGGGCCCCTGCCCCTGGGCCTCCTCGCGCTCCTCGATGAGGGCGCTGGACGGCGGCGAGCACCTGGACGGTCTTGCCCAGTCCCATGTCGTCAGCCAGGACCCCGCCGAGGCCCGCCTGGCGCAGGAAGTCCAGCCAGCGGTAGCCCTCGAGGCTGGTAGAGGGCGCAGCGTCGCCCGCATCCCCGGGGCACGGAAAACCCGCCGGTTCCCTCGCCGGTGCCGCCCGCGTCGCCGCCCCCGGCGGACCGCCCATCGGCGTGCTCGGCGGTGGCCTCGGCGGCGCGCGCCCGCTCCAGCAGCCGCCCGACCCGCTCCTTCCAGCGGGCCGTGGCCCGCTCGATGACGCCGAGTGACTCCAGGACCTCGTAGTAGCCGGCGTGCAGGGGCACTGACCCGCAGCTCGCCCTGCGCCTGCGGGTCGGCCAGGCTCGCGCCCCTCCTCCATGAGGCGGGCCAGGGGCCTCGATCTCCGGTCGGTCAATGCTCACCCACGTGCCCGACTCCAGGAGCACCTCAGGGCTCCCCGGTGGCCACAGCCGCCATGAGCAGCGCCAGAGGATCTCCTCCTGGCCCACGTGGACGCGCACGGACAGGGAGAACCAGTCGGGGCGGTCCTCGTCATCGCTGACGCTGGTGGTGATGACGGGGGCGGCGTCGGCCTCGCGGTAGTCGGGGACGTCGTCGTCGACCTCGACGTCGAAGGCCTCCAGGCTCGCGCAGGGACCGGCAGCGTCTCGGTCATGAAGCGAGCCGTGTCCATGCCTCGCAGGTCCAGGGGCTGCCAGAGGGCCGGGTGCCGGCCGGCCAGGGGCAGCAGGCGGTTGAGGACCTCTCGGGCCAGGCGGATCTCCCCCTCGATGTCCCGGCCGGCGGTCTCGCCCTCGATGCGGCCCTCGGCCGCCGAGGAGAGGTCGGGGAGGCCGTGACTGTGCCGGGCTTCGCCGTTCTCGCTGATGTAGCGGATGGACCACTCGGTGGTCAGGTGGTGCTCGTCGGCGTCGACGTGGACCGCGAGCGCGGCGCGCGCAGCGTCGTGGGCCGGGGACAGGCGGATGGAGGCGTCGGCGGACAGGACCGGCAGCGCCCGGGTGAGGGCCTCGAGGTGCTCGGTCTCGAAGCGCTCGACGTCCCCGGCCGGGATGGTGATGGCCTCGCCGTCTCCCAGCAGCACTCGGGAGAGGGCCTCGCTGGGGCGCGGTTCGAGAGGCATGAGGAGCAGGCTCGCGTCCGGGCATCCACGTGTAGAAGCCGTGGACGGGGTCGCCGATGGGCATGAGGGAGAGTTGAGGGCTCAGTCCGGGGACCTGGAGGCGCCGCAGGCTCCTCGACGTCGTCGATCTCCACGGCGGGGGTGATGACGACGTCTCCTCCCTCCTCCCGGGTGAGGTGGATGCCGCCGCGCAGCCCTTCGGCGAGGTGGACGGGCATGCCGTGGTGCTGGGCGGTGGTGAGGGTCAGGCCGGCCGCCACCCCTCGGCGCAGCACGTCCCAGACGCGGGCGGGCGCGGTCGTCAGGGAGAGGCGGTCGTCGGCGTAGTAGAAGCCGTGGCCGCCGGCTATTCCGGCCAGCTCGCGCAGGACGCCCATGACGCCGGGGTCGACGTCATCGTCAAGGCCACCGGTGGCGATCTGGCTCCAGGAGGCCCCCTGCCGGTTCCAGCCGCGCTTGCCCTCGATGAGCGGGAGCATGGACAGGCCAGCGGGGGTGCCCCACATGTTGCCGGGGTCATCGATGATCTCCAGGGCCATCCGACGGCGCGGGGCGTGCTCCACCCGCAGCAGGTCGGCCAGTCGGCTCTCCCAGGGGGCGACCCGGCCGGAGGAGGGGGCGGCGTCGGGCTCCTCCTGCGCCAGGGTGCGCGCGGTGATGAGCAGGGCGGCCACGTGCTTGCAGTTGCTGCCCACCGGGCACGAGCAGGTGCCGACCCATGCCTCCGGGGCGCTCCGGGCGCTCTGCTTGCGGAAGACCATGGTCTGGTAGGTCCGCGTGCCCGAGCCCTTGGACTGGGCACTGATGATGTCCCCGTTCCCGGCGACGCCGATGCCCCGCACCCGGCCCTTGCGCGCGTAGTCCAGCCCGCGCTGAAAGGCCTGGTGGCCGACCCGGCTGATGATCTGGTCATCGGTGAGCTCCACCGGCCAGTCGTCATGCCGAATCGCGCGAGCCATGCCCCCAGGTTAAACGCGGGGTGCGACACGTTCGGGTGTCATCTGGGCGCCGATCGAACGCCCAGCGCGAACGGCCCGGTCTCGCACCCGGTCAGGCGGGAACGGGGCGAGGGGCCGGCCGCATCCCGGTCGGGTGGGTGAATGCCTCCCCCTTGAGGAGGAGCCGGGTCGGGCCCGGATCTCGCACCCCAGAGGGATCACATTCTGATGACGGCACGTTGTACTGGAGTCATGAATGCGATGCTGACCTGTGAAGAACTGTTCCTCCTGTTGACCAAGGACTCCGGGAAGCCGGAGAGCCGCATGACGTACCCGGTCTACGGGCTCACCGGCGCACTGCTCACCGACCTGCTGCTGGCCGGCCGTATCAGCCTGACCGAGGAAGCGCAACCCCCGCATCTACATCGTCAGCTCCGAGCCGACCGGGCACCCCGTGCTGGATCGGGCTCTGGAGCTCCTGCCCGCCAAGGACGGCAAGCGATTCTCCTCCCTGGTGGCCTGGGGCAAGCTCAACCCCACCCGTCACATCGCCGAGTCCTTGGCGGCGGCCGGGGTGGTGCGTGTCCACACCGGCGGGCTGTTCGGTTCGCTGAACCCCAGTTACCCGACGCTCGACCCCGTCCCCGAGCGGCAGCTGCGAGCGCGCATCGACGGCGCCCTGCGCGGGGTGCAGCCACCGACCGGCGCCGACGTCGCCCTGCTGTCGATCCTGCAGGCGCTCGGTGTCGCACCGACCGTCCTGCCGCAGCAGGAGACCGGACTCAGCCGCGGCGAGCTCAAGCGTCGGATCAAGGAGATCGTGGGGGAGAATCCCGTGGGTCGTGCGGTGCAGCGGGCCGTGGAGGCCGTGACGATGGCCATCGTGGCGGCCGCGAGCGCCGGGGCGCTGGCCTCATCCAGCTGATCGGGGAGCCGACTCACCGGACACCGCCGGGGACATTCTGCGCGGCCAGGTGCGTGTCCTTCCGGGCGGGGACCATCGACGCCGTCGGGGACCGGAATCCTGTCCCCGAACGCGCGAGACGTCCCCGGCTGGAGTGGAGCGTCCCCGGCCGCGCGACATGTCCCCGTCGGCGAGTACCGTCATTCATCTCCGAGCGCACGCAGCAGCAGATCCTGATCGACGTCGGACAACGGCTCGGCCCCGTCACCGCCGGCAGCAAAGGCGACCCCGGCCAGGACCGCGCCCAGGACCAGTCGGGCTCCGGCGTGAGGTTCCACATCGGGGGCACCCTCTCCGCGCGCCCGAGCCCGGTCCCGAATCTGCTCCAGATGAGAGCGAGTGGCGGCGAGGAGCTGACCGAGAAACAGGCTCCCTGAGACTCCTGGTCCTGAGGGCAGGCTCGCCCAGAAGCGACAGCACCGCCTGACCGGTGGCCCCTGATAGTAACCGGTTCTTGTGGGCGATGAAGGCCTGCAGGTCTCCTCGCAACGAACCGGTGTCGAAGGTCTCGGCCGAGGAAGCGCCGGACTCCAGGGCCTCATCGGTCACGCCGGTCTCGATCATGCGTCTGGTCGCGGCCAGGACGAGTTCGCGCTTGGTGGGCCACCGGCGGTAGAGGGTCGCGGTGGAGACGCCCGCGCGCCGAGCCACCGCTGCCGTCGTCAGCGCTGCGTAACCACTCTCGGCCAGGGAGGGTCACGTACGGCCAGCATGATCGCCGGCCCCAGAGCGGCGTCAACCGGCCGCCCCGGGGCGCGCTTGCTCCTCGGTGCTTGTGAGCCCACTGCGTTCATGGGGAGATCGTACCGACCAATAATGAAACTGATTGACTTCGTTTCCTAGGGGTGTCAGGATGCGGCCATGCAATCATCGGCAGCACACTCCAGTGACAACACTGACAGCACTGACAACTTCGACTCCACCATCGATCTGAGCGGCATCCCGGTAGACACCAGCAGCCCCGTCATGGTCACCGGCGCCACCGGCTACCTGGGCAGCTGGGTCACCAAGGGCCTGCTCGACGCCGGCCTCACCGTCCATGCCGCCGTACGCGACCCTCAGAACACGAGCAAGGTGGCCCACCTGAACCGCATCGCCGAGCAGGCGCCGGGTACTCTGCGCCTCTTCGCCGGCGACCTGCTCCAGCCCGGCTCCTACGACGAGGCGATGGAGGGCTGTGCGGTCGTCATCCACACCGCCTCACCGTTCATTCGCGCAGTCGACGATCCCCAACGAGACCTTGTCGCACCTGCACTGCAAGGAACCCGCAATGTTCTGGCCGGTGTCGGGCGCACACCATCAGTCACGCGAGTGGTCCTCACCAGCTCGATCGCCGCCATGTACGGCGACGCCACCGATATCCAGGGCTACCCAGGGGCGAATCCTGACCGATACCTGCTGGAACACCACCTCCTCCCTGTCCCACGAGCCCTACCCCTACTCCAAGACCCTTGCGGAGAAGGGAGGCGTGGCGACTGGCCGCAGAGCAGGATCGGTGGAGGCTGGTGACCATCAACCCGTCCATGATCCTCGGCCCTCACTGAGCAGCGCCCCCACCAGCGAGAGCTTCTCCACGATCCGGATGATGATCGACGGTACTGCCCGCCTGGGAGCGCCCCGCGTGGGAATCAGCGTCGTCGATGTCCGCGACGTGGCCCAGGCGCATATCGCCGCCGCCTTCCTGCCTGAGGCCCACGGCCGCTACATCGCTTCCGCGGAGGACACCGACATCTTCGCTCTCACAAGCACTTTGATTCCACGCTTCGGCAGGTCGCTCCCGTTGCCGCGGCGCGCCCTGCCCCGGCCCGTCGTCGTGGCCATGGCACCCCGGCTCGGTCAGACTCGAACCTATATCCGGCGCAACGTGGGTTACGCGGTCCGCTCCGACGCCTCCCGAAGCCGCCTCGAACTGAGCACCCGATACCGACCGGCCCAGACGTCCATGGAGGAGATGGTCGAGCAGATGCTCGCCCAGCAGGGATAATCACCCGCTCGCTCTCCCCCTCCACCGGTCGGGGACATTCTGCGCGGCCGGGGACACAACTCACCCGGCGGGGACCTTCGACGCCTCCGGGGACAGGATTCCTGGCCCCGGAGGCGCAACATGTCCCCCACTGGAGTGGAACGTCCCCGGCCGCGCGACATGTCCCCGTCGGCGAGAAGGGCGTCACTCGCCCCGGGGCCGACGACGCCGGGCCGCGCGGGAGGTGCCGCCGTGTCTGCGCAGGTGGTGCCAGCGCTCGCGCCACTGGGCGTGATCCTGCTCGATCTCGGCCAGGCGAGCGGCCAGGCGGTGCGACTCCTCCAGCGACAGCCCTCGGGCGTGCATCCCCAGCTCGGCCAGCCGCGCAATCGCCGGCGTCGCCTGCTCGCGCAGGTCGGGCAGGCCCACCAGGTCGGGCTGCGTCGGCCGTCTCACCCCTCCGGCCGGAGTGCGCTCCCCCACCGGCAGTCTGATACCGCTGGGCGGCGACGCCGGTCGGCGCGGCTCCGAGACCTGCTCACCGACCGGGACCGTCGCCTCCTCGGGGGTGCGCCCGTCGGGAGCTGCCGGCCCCTGGACCACGCGCATCACCTCGTTGGCCGGCACGTGGTCGCTGCGGTGGCCCAGCACCAGCCCGGCGGCCGGCAGGACCAGCACCGACAGCACCCCGGCCAGCACGAGGGTGGAGGCGAAGGAGGTCGACATGGCCTCGGCACTGACCGCCACCTGGGTGACGGCCACGATGATGGGCAGGGCCGTCGTCGAGTAGACGGCGATCTGGAGGCTCTGGCGCATCGAGTAGGCGCGTGAGCCGTCCCTGCGTCGCTCCGCCCGGGAGGCCAGCCACACCGGCACACCCCGCACGAGCACCAGCAGCACGAAGAAGGCCAGCAGGTTGACCAGGTCCCCGCCGTCGAGTCCGGCCTCGATACCCATGCCGGAGGTGACGAAGAAGATCGGGACGAAGAACCCGTAGGCCAGGCCGTCGAGCTTCTCCTCGAACTCGGCGTCACCCTCGGGCAGGGCGTGGCGCAGGACGAAGCCGGCGGCGAAGGCCCCCAGGATGACGTCGAGGTTGAAGATGGCGGCGATCGCGCACAGCCCCACCAGGAGCAGCACGGTAGCGCGGATGGTGGTCTGCGCCGTCGTCGAGGCCCCCAGGTGGATGGCCTCGACCAGACGGCGCCCCACGCGCTTGACGCGGCTGGTGAAGCGGACGATGAGCAGGGTGATGATGAGGAAGACCGCCAGGATCACCATGCTCGCCCAGGTGGAGCGCGAGCCCAGCAGCAGCGCCATGACGAGGATCGGCCCAACCTCGCCGACGGCGCCGTGGTTGAGGATCGAGGCGCCCACCGCCGTGGGCAGCAGACCGCGGTCGCGCAGGATCGGCAGGATCGTGCCGATCGCCGTGGAGGTCATGGCAGTGGCGATGGCGATGCCGTTGGCCGACGCCGCGCCTCCGGTCACCCCGATGACGCTGACCGCACCGAAGGCCAGCCCCAGCGAGAGCAGCCAGGCGACGGCGGCGTGGCGCCCGCCCGCCCCGCGCAGCTCGTTGATGTCGATCTCGTAGCCGGCCATGAGGAAGAGGAAGGCGACGCCGAGCTCGCGCAGCAGCTCGATCGAGGAGTCCTCGATGGCCAGCCCCAGGCCGTGGGGGCCGATGAGCATTCCGCCCAGGATGAGGAGGACGACCTCGGGCACGAGCCGCTTGGGAATGGTCCAGGAGATCAGCGGCGCCACGAAGGCCACCGCGACGATGAGCAGCAGGGAGGTGAAAACCTGGGCCATATCGTCTCCTTGTCTCCAGTCGGGTGCGGGCAGTGCGGGCGCAGGGCCGGGCCCGGCGTACAGGTCCGCACGAGCCAGTGAGACTACCCCGACCTTGGCCGGCCGAGCCCGCCATCAGAATCCACAACAGTTCATCGGCTCGTTGATGACGTGATGCGCTGGTGCGATCATGTTCGTATGAGGACGACACTTGAGATCGACGACCGGGTCCTGTCCCTGGCTCGTGAGCGCGCTCATCGCGACGGCGTGTCACTCGGGCGCGCCGTCTCCGATCTCGCGCTCCGGGGAATCTCCCACGGGGGCCGCACCAGTAGGCACGGGATCCCCTTGTTCTTCCCGCCCGCAGGCCAGCAGGCTCATGTGGTGACGCCAGAGCTCATCGAGCAGTACCGAGATGACGACCACTGATCGCCTGCGACTGCTTGACGTCAATGTCCTCGTGGCATTGTCGCTGCCCAACCATGCGCACCACGAGGTGGTCAGCGCCTGGTTCGACGGAGTGGATCAGTGGGCGACCTGTTCCATCACCCAAGCCGCATACCTGCGTCTCCTCATGAATCCTCGAGTCACCGGATTCGAGATCGCGGCCGCTGATGTGCTCTCCGGACTCGGTGAGCTGACATCGCTTGACGATCACGTGTTCCTTGTCGACGACGCCCCTCCTGCTAAGCCGTCCATCAGCTTCTCGAGACTGAAGGGCCCGAAACAAGTCACCGACCTGCACCTGGTGGACCTCGCAGCACGTCACAACGCTGTTCTCGCCACCATGGACGGACGCATGGTGCAGGCGCTCACGTCACAGGATCGACGACACATCGAGATCATTCCCCTGTAGGCAGGACTCGCCCCGTCCACAGAGGCCGGCCGGGCCCGCCATCAGGGCCGCCGGGCGCGCGGGAGGGTCACAACACGTCACAATGGGTGCATGCTCATGCCGTACTCCCCCTCCGCCGAACCACTCACGCGCCTGGCCGATGGGACGGTCAAAGCAGATCAGCCCCTTCACCGGCACCGAGGTGTGGACCGTGCCGGGCCGCGCCAACCGGCCCATCTCGCACCCGGTGGCGGAGGTCCGCCCGCTGGAGGAGGCCGACCGCACCCACAGCTGCGCCTTCTGCTCGGCGCGCTACCTGGAGACGCCCCCGGAGAAGGCGCGCGTCGTGCGCGGGGCCGACGGCGGCTTTGAGCGCCTCGACGCCGTCGCCGCCTCCGCCCTGTTCGACACGGTGGCCGAGTTCCGGCGGGTGCCCAACCTCTTCGAGATCCTCTCCTTCGACTACTGGCACATCAACCACGGCTACGAGATCCCCGACGCCGCCCGCGAGCGCATGGAGGCCTACCTGGCCGAGCCGGCCGGCGTCGAGCACGTGGAGCGGGTGGCGCGCACCAAGCTGGCGGCCGCGGGCGCGGACCCGGGCTCCTGGGACTCGATGGACGAGCGGGCCCGCCGTACCTTCCTGGCAGCCTTCTTCGCCGGGGGCCACGACGTCATCATCGGTCGACGCCACTTCACCGACGACGCCGTCGACACCACGGGCCTGGCCGGCTCGGGGACGCTGAGCGTGGCCGAGCACCGCGCCTACACGCGCCTGGCGATCCACGCGATGCAGAGCCTGTACGAGGCCAACCGCTGGGTGCGCTACGTGGCCGTGTTCCAGAACTGGCTGCGCCCGGCCGGGGCGAGCTTCGACCACCTGCACAAGCAGCTGGTCGGCATCGACGAGCGCGGCGTGACCAGTCAGCTGGAGCTGCAGAAGGTGCGGGCCAATCCCAACCTGTACAACGAGATGGCGGTGGACTACGCCGCCTACCAGGGCCTGCTGGTGGCGAGCAACGAGCACGCGGTGGCCTTCGCCGGGTTCGGGCACCGCTACCCGACGCTGGAGGTGTACTCGACGTCGGCCGTCCCCGAGCCGTGGCTCATGAGCCGAGAGGAGATCGACGCCGTCGCCGACCTGGTGCACGCCCTGCACGCGGCCACGGGCACGGACGTGCCCAGCAACGAGGAGTGGCACCACAAGCCGCTCGACGTGGACCAGCCCATGCCCTGGCACATCACGCTCAAGTGGCGGGTGTCGACCCTGGCGGGTTTTGAGGGCGGCACGAAGATCTACCTCAACACCATCGACCCGTGGACGCTGCGCGACCGCGTGGTGGCGCGTCTGGAGGACCTGCGGGCGGACCGGCTCATCGCGCCGATGGCCGTGGGCGAGGAGTGCCCGATGACGCCCAACCGGCTCCTGTACAACCCGGTCCTCACCACCCGGCCGTAACCGGGAGGCGACGTCGGACCACAGCGGCCTCAGCAGCCCAGGGCGCTGCGCTCCTCCGGCCCCACCCAGCCCGAGCGGCCCTCCAGGGCGCGGAACCAGCGGGCCAGCGCCGGCCAGAAGGAGATCGACGGCGCCTCCCCGCCGGGGTAGTGCTGACGTCCGCCGTACTCGTAGGACTGGACGGTGGTGAACAGGCGGATGTCGCTGCCGGTGGGCTTGTCACCGCACAGGTACTGGCCGATCGCGACGACGGCGGACAGGGCCGGCCCGTCGAGCATCGTCAGGCCGTCCTCGCGGGAGGCCTCCATCCGCGTGGCCCGGGCCAGGAGGGTGTCGATGACGTCGAAGCCCACGAGGACGCCGTTGGCCGCCGCCGCGCCTTCTCCGGGTCCTTGGAGTGGGTGGCCACCGCGTGGCCGATGTTGATCTGCGAGCCGATCCACGCGTCCCAGGCGTCGGTGGAGTTGCGGCGGTTGAGCGGGTAGAGGTCCGGGGCGCCCTCTCGGTGGAGGTCCCACCAGGCGGTGGACAGGTCGAAGAGCAGGTCGCCGGAGTCGTCGCTGACGACCTGGCCGGTCGTGGTGTCCACGAGGGCCGGAACAGTGGGAGGAGGCTCGTAGCCGGGGGTCTTCTCGTAGACCTCGGCCAGGGAGCGGGCGCCGAGCGCCGGGTCGACGCCGGGCTCGCCGTCGGGGCCGGTCAGCTCCCAGTACCCGTCCGCGCCCTTGCCGTAGGTCCAGGACACGGGGATCGCCTCGGTCAGGCCGAGCAGGCGCCGGGCGATGAGGACGCGGCGGCACCACGGGCACGCCCCCGACGCCACGAGTCGGTAGCGCCCCGCCTCCACGGGCAGGTCGCCGCTGGGTACGAATCGGTGTGAGACTGCGATGGCCAAGGGGTGCCTCCCGGAAGGGTCGTCGAGGGGTCGTGATGCCCAAGGCTTATCATTCCTCGCGCGCCGGCCACCGTCACCCGATTCACACGGGGCGGAATCTCGCACTCCGCGCCCGCCGACGGGGACATTCCCCACTCAACGGGGACATCCTGCGCGTGGGGGTGCACTTTCTCTCGGCCGGGGACATCCTGCGCGTAGGGCGACAGGATTCCTGTCCCCGACGGCGTCGAATGTCCCCGACCGGAACAACACGCCCCCGGCCGCGTCGAATGTCCCCGGTCACGGGGCAGGGGCAGCATCACGGGGCAGGGAGGGACTGCATCACGGGCAGGCGGAACCCGCACCACGGGTCAGCGCAGCGTCTCCTCCACGGAGGCCACGAACTCCAGGGCGTCATGCCCGTCCCAGTGCAGCTCACCCAGCAGGGTCGCGCACGCTGGGCGCAGGCGAGCCAGGGGCCTCGTCTCGCTCGCCGCGCTCGGCGTGCAGGCGGAGCCAGCATGCATAGGGGCTCGCGAGGCCGAGTCGCGGTCCTCGGTGTCCATGTAGCCGTCGTAGGCGGACTCGCAGTGCTGGACGGCCTGCCAGTTCTGGCCGGTGCGCCACAGGGATCCAGGCCATGTCGTCGTGCCAGTCGCCGATCTCCCAGGCCGAGGGTAACCCTCGGTGTCGGCCACGCCGGCGAAGGCCTGGCGGGCCTCCTCCATGATCTGGCGGGCCTCGTCGAGGCCGAGCCCGGGCCATGGGCAGGGGTGAGGGTCGTCCACCAGCGCCCTGGCCGAGCGGCGCAGCGCCCGCCCCCGGTCCAGGCGGCCCTGGTCGGTGCGGGTGTCCTCCAGGTCGGCGGCCTGGCGGAACAGCGCGGCGGCGCGCACATTGTCCTTGAGGTTGGAGGCGGCCATCGCCGCGTGCGAGAGGTACTCCCCGCCAGCGCCCGGCGTCCCTGGTCCTGCAGGATCCGGGCGGCGTTCAGCGAGTGCTCGGCGACGCTCTCCTCCTCACCCATGGCCATGCCGGTCTGAGCCAGGAGCCGGTGCAGGTACAGGGCGATGCTCTCGGCCCCGCTGCGCTGGGCCAGGGACAGCGCGGACTCCAGGACCTCGGCGCTCTCCAGGTAGCGCTCGGAGGCCTCCAGCGCCGAGCCCAGGGACAGCAGGGAGGCCACGGCGTACAGGGTGATGCCGGCGGCCAGCATGATATTGGCCTGCTCACGGAACTGGGCGATGGCCTCGTCGAACTGGCCCACCTCCATGGAGGAGATGCCCAGCAGGCGCCGGCCGCAGGGCGGCCAGGACCGGGGAGACCTTCTCATGGCGGCGCATGGCCTCCTCGGCCAGGAGGCAGCCGTTGTAGACGTCACCGCACTCGGCCAGGACCTCTGCCCGCGCCATGTCGAGGATGTCGTCCATCCGCTCGGCGTGGCGGTCCTCGGGGACGGCGTCGGCGGCGCGGGCGACGACCTGGATCGCCCCGAGCGCCTCGTCCTTGGCGTGCAGGTCGGTGAGGACCGAGGCCCCCACGAGCAGGGGCGTCAGCAGCCAGGACGAGGGTGTCGGTGCCCCGGGGTCAGAGCAGCTCGGTGGACACCAGATCCTCGACCTGGGCCTCGATCTGCCCGATGAGGGAGGTGGCCCGCTGCAGGGCTCAGGTCGCGCACGGCGTCCTGGGAGCGCTCGGCGATGGAGTCGGCGGTGATCTCGTTGTCGAGGTTGAGCAGGTCCACGTAGTAGGCGCCCAGCGGCCCGAAGGCCAGCTCGATGAGAGGGCGGATCCGCAGGCGCTCGGCGATGGCCTCGTCCATCTCGGTGCGGCAGGTCATAGCGGCGGCGCGCAGCAGTCCCGTGTGGTACTCCAGGCCCGGGATCTCCTCACCGATCGGGGGCAGCAGGTCGCGCGTGGCCACCTGGTCGACGACGTACCAGTAGTCCATCGTCGAGGAGCCGATGGTGCGGCGGTGGTCGACGTAGCGGCGCACCGCTTCCTCGCCATTGCGCACCGGCCGGGGACGCACGAGGTCCACCAGGGGGAAGGGCTCGTCGCCGCCCTGGTGGCTGGTGGCGGTGCGTCCGGCGCGGGCGCGGCGGCCGGCCCCCTCCTGGCTCGACGACGTCGTGCGGGGCGCGTGCTCCTGGACCAGGCCGTTGTCGTCGGCCACGAGGCCCAGGAGGGAGGCGACGTCGGGCTCGGCACCGTCCTCGTTCACGGTCAGGCTCGTCTGGGCCGGCTCGGGCAGCTCCTCGGAGGGCTCCAGGAGGTCGACCTCCACACCCAGCCCGTGGACCGCGCCAGGGGCGGCATCGAAGGCGGCCCGGGCCAGGGAGCGCTCCAGGTGGTCGGAGATGGTGGAGTTGCCGTTGCGCGTATCGAACTGCTGGGCCAGGCGCCGGGCCCAGCCGGTCATCTCGGCATAGACGCGCGAAATGGTGGTGGAGGCCTCCAGCCCCGGCAGCAGGGTACCACAGGTCGGCGGCCGGGACCTCGACGCCGAGCGCCTCCTCGCCGCGGCCGGCCCGCTCGGCCTCGCGCAGCACCAGGCTCATGCCGCGCAGGGCCGACAGCAGCACGTAGGCGGACTCGGCCTGAGCCAGCCAGGGCAGGTGACGGCGCAGGATCTCCAGGCCCCGGTCCACCCGCCCCACGAGGGCCAGGTACTCCAGGTGGTAGGACAGGGAGATGAGGGCCTTAGGACTGCGGCGGATCTCCCGGTAGGAGCGCAGGTGCGCCTCCCAGGCCGCCCGGGGCCGACCGGAGGCCAGCAGGGGCAGCAGCGCGAGGGACTGCGTGGTCTGGGGCTGCACGTTGCAGCCGACGGCGCCGGTCAGCACAGGCACGGCCGTGGCCACGGCCAGCTCCCAGGCCTCGGTGCGGTAGGCGAAGGCGACCTGACGCATGGGATCGCAGCCCTCGCAGTCGGCGTTCTCGTCGCGGTGGGTGGCCCGCCAGGCGGCCAGCTCCTCGGCGGCCTCCTCCTCGAGCCCCAGCAGGCCGGCGACCGAGGCGCGCTCGCCGTGGACGACGTGCATGGAGGCGCCCTCGGCGCGGTAGAACTCCTCGAGACTGGCCTCGAGCTGACGCACCTTATCCTTGGAGACCCTGGGGTTGGCACCCGCCACGGCCACGGCCCACCTGAAGTGCCAGTGCAGGGGTGCGCACCTGAGCGTCGTCGAAGGCCTCGGGGTGGCGCTGGTAGCGGCCGAGGTTCCACGCGAAGGGGCCAGCGCCTTCCATGCCTCGTTGCCCTGCTGGTAGGCCTCAGTCAGAGCCAGCCGGGCGGCGATCCGCAGATCCTCATCACCCAGTGCGTCCGCTTGGTGACGGCCTCCGCGATGAGGGCCGAGGTCTGGGGGCCGTGACCGAGGGGCATCGGCGTAGGCCAGACGCTCGAGGATGTCTTCGCGTGTGGTCATGGGTCTGTCCTTCCGGGCGGAGCCTGACGTTTGCACCGTCATGAGGCGAAGGCTCCCACCGTGTGCTGCAGAACGCACGGAATGCGGTCCGCGCACCCCAGGGACGCCGTGGGAGGCGTCGTCCCGCACCGCTCACCGGTGAACGGTGGCATGGGCATATCGGGCTCCTTTCGTCCGAGGGCGGTCGTCCGACGTCCAGTGTTACCGAACAGTTATAGAATCCGCTACCGCTGCGGCGAGCGGCAACTCGGTCGCAGGGGCATGTCGGAGCCGGGCACCACGCCCGGGCCGGCCAGCTCCAGGGCCAGCCGGCCTGATGGCGACTCCCATCGCACCAGTGTTCCCAACGGATGTCGCAGCGCCGGGTCCGCGAGACCCGCGTGCGCTAGGACACGAGCAGAGGCTTGGAGGTGTTGGTTGTCTCAGCGGTTCCGCCCTCAGCATCACCTGGGGCACCGGGGCCCGGCCCGTCGACGACGGCCGCCATCTCCACCGTCGCATCCGCCATGTCGGCGGGCACGCCCTCCGTCATCGCCCCCGCTGGAGTCTGCGCGCTCATGCGTGCGGGCCCTCCCGCCACCGCCGCGGCAGTGCCGGCGGCCCCGGCAGACCGGACGGGCTGGGGTGCCTCGGGCAGGGCGATCACGGTCGCCCCGTCGCCTTCACCGTCAACTCCCATCCCGGCCGCGATCTCGGACTCGACGGCGGACCACATGTCGGCGTCGGCCTCCTCGTCCGCAAGAAGACTGAGGACCTCGCGCAGGGCCTCGTCGACGCCGTCGACGATGAAGTCCAGGGTGCCGGCCAGCTGGGCGTCGTCGAGCCCGGCACCGATGTTGGTGAGGACCTCGGCGCACAGGCCCAGGCCGGCGTCGTCGACCTCGGTGTAGAGGGCAGGGATGAGCCGGCCGCTGGAGACCTCCTGGGCCACGGTGCGCACCCGTGAGAGCTCTGCGGTGCCCGGGAGGACGGCGGCAGGCTGGTGGTGGGCGCGCACGGCGAGGATCCGGCGGTCGACCACCATGAGCACGTAGTCGAATCCGGCCACCGAGAAGCGCACGACCCCCTCGGACAGGTCGATGTCGTAGCGGTGACCGCGTACGGCCAGCCAGGCGGCGAGCCGCCTGAGGGTCACGGTCGGGGTCACCGACCCCTCCGGCTGATTCCACCAGGCCATCAGTCCTCCTCCCAGGTGACGAGCTCGGGGAAGCGCTCCTCCACGGTGGAGAAGAAGGCGCGGGTCATGCCCAGGCCCATGTCCATGAAGGCGTCGGGCTGGGCCTCGCTCATGCCTGCGCCGATGTAGGCCACCATCTGGGTGCTCAGCAGGAGCCGACTGGGGTCCTGGGCGGGGGTGACGGCCAGATCCGGACCGTAGGTGGAGCGGTGCTGGGCGTCGATGAAGGTGCGCATCTCATCGAGACGCTCGGCCGCCGGGCGCCCGCGCCACATGCCGGCCACGACGAGGGCGGCCTCCTCGTCGTGGAGGTAGACGCCGATGTCGCAGCCCGGGAATCCCATGAAGACGGCGCCGTCCTCCTCGGGGCCGGCGGCGATGCCGTGCCGGGACAGCCAGTTCTCGACCCTCTCCAGGGTCAGAGCCGGTTGTGCGCTCATGGGATCTCTCGCCTCCTTCCCGGTGCGGGGCGTGATGCGGGTGCGGTGCGAATGGCGCCACCGGGGTGCGCGGCGCGACTGGTTGTCCGACTCGGGGCCGGTGGTGGCGCAGAGCGGGCCTTCAGAACTCGATGTCGGAGGCGATGTCCGCGACCGTGTCGACCTGGCCGGCGCCGACCTGTGCACTGCGCACGCTACCCGCAGAAGCCCCCGACCCCTAGTCGAGGCCCGGGGCGCCGACGGCGTTGGGCCGGTTCCCCGCGGTCGAGCCCGCCGGTCCGGCAGGGGCCTCCGGAGGAGGCAGGGGCGCCAGGGGCCGTCCGGGGAGTCGCCCCAGCGCCTGGTCAGGGAGCGCCCCAGAACCCCGAGGCCGATTCGGCCAGGGTCAGGCACCGTGAGTCCATCTCATCGGAGGTCTTGTAGCCGCGGCGGCCGGCGGCCGGGCCTCGTCGCCCTTTGCCGGCGCGCGCAGCAGGGTCGTTGCGCCCCGCACGGGCGCGCTGGGCCGCGCCCGAGGAGGCGGACCCTGCTCGTCCCTCCGCCCTGGCGTCGGATGACCGGGAGGAGGGCTGTCTTGGGACTTCTTGCGGAAGCCGACCATGGTGGTCCTTTCGGGAATGGTGTCGAACGGCGTCGGGCCGAACGGGGAACGAAGAACTGACACATCGACGGGACGGCGAAGGAGTCGCTCGGTGCGCCGTCGGACTCAAGCCGTCTGCGTGCCGCCTGAGAGCCAGGCCGGACGGACGGCGGGTAGGAACGCTAGCGGGGCACCTCGCAGGAGAGCTGGTCGGCGGCGTGGGCCTGCTGGCTCCACAGCTCCTCGGTGAAGGTGTTGTCCAGGATGGCGCGGGCCAGGGGCTCGTCGGGACGCATGATGTCGCGCACCGTCTGGAGGATGAGCTGACGGCGGTCGTCGAGGCCCTCCTGGCCCAGGATCTGGGCCGAGCGGCCCAGACCGCCCATGAAGTTGACGTACTCCATGGCGTGGTACTGGGGGAGACCTCGTCGGGGCGCAGCTGGTGGGTGCGGGTCTCCAGCGCATTGCGCACATCGCGGCGCAGAGCCTCCTGGCCGCCCTCGGAGCGCACGTAGAAGGGCAGCAGACGGTTCATCATGAGGTGGTGGGCAATGGCGTAGTCGACGTAGTAGAGAGGCCAGGCCCACCCCTCCTCGGCGGACTGCTCCGACTCGGACTTCTGCCACTCGGCGTAGCAGGTGGTCTTGGCGACCTCCTTGGCCCAGGTGGGTGCGGCCGCCATGGCCTCAGTGGGCTGGAAGGCCACGCGCGACTTGCAGCGCGGGCAGGGTGATGAACACCGGCATGTGGTAGAGGCTCGGGAAGCGGCACCGGGTCGCCGCACTTGTCGCAGGTGAAGGGAGAACTGGGCCTGACGCCAGTCGGTCATCGCCCGGTTCCACTCCTCGCGGGCCTGCTCGGCGCGGCCGGGGGCGAGACCTCCTCGATGATGTTGCGCAGGCGCACCTCGAAGCCAGCCACGAGGTTGGCCGCGTCCTGGAGGCGGGCGGAGGCGACGATCCTCCTCGATGGACAGGGTCGGCGTCGATGTCCAGGAAGGGGGCGAAGTGCTTGGCGAAGACCCGCTGGGCCTTGGTGTGCAGGGAACATGATCTGGGCCTCGACCTCCGAGCGGAAGGCGGAGACGGAGGCCGGGTCGGTGATCTGCATCTCCATCGCGGTGCGGGCCGGTGACGCCGAACTCCCGGGCGCGAGCCTCCAACCGGTCCAGGTAGGTGCTCAGGCGCTGAGTGAGTGCCTGAAGCCGCCGGTAGTAGCGGACGTAGGCGGACATGTCAGGCTCCTTGCGGTGGAGGATCGGGATTATCACTGAGGAAGGCGCCGATTGCCGAGGGTGTGGACACGCGACCCGAGGCCGGCGACGACGCCGACGCACAGGCCCAGCGCAGAGGCGCCGACGGCTGCCAGCACTGTGGATGCTACTCAACTGGAGACTTCAACTGCGACCTGTTCGTGATCTTTGAGCCTCGCAAGGCTCAGCATCCGGGCAGGACTCCTCCTTGCCATTCCTCCGACGACGCGGCTTCTCGTCCGCCCACAACGGCGACGCCATGCAGGAGAAAAGTCCCGGTGGGACCCGCGCCGGAGCGGGCCGAGACATGTCGGTAAGTGATAAGGATCATAGTGTTGGTGCTGGCGCGAAAGCGCTGGTCATGACGCCGCCCGCAACCTCTCCGTTATCTAAAAGATCGGGTGGACGGTCGGCGGCAGAGAATGCTTGAGCCTCCCCACCCAGGCCGATAGGTTGAGGCTGCCCATCCACGGGTGTCAGTAGACCTTCCACCCGGCCTTCTACCGGCCTCCTATAACGTCGTCGGCCCCTCAGGGCACGGTTGCCAGGCCCCACATCAAGACGGCGCTGATCATCTGGTCAGTCCTGGCCATCGGCCTCATCATCTACTACGTCTGCCTGCGCCAGCACGTGCTTCGCATCCGGGACCCACGGGGCGAGGTCTACGGGGCGGTCGCGCTCAGAGCGATGACGCTCGGAGGCATCCTCGCAGCCCTGGTCATCCGCGTCATGACAGCGTTTCTGCACCGTCCAGCCGGGGGCGGAAGTCCTCCAGCGCGAGCACCCGGAGCACTACCGGGCTTTCGCCGAGTCGACCGGAGGCAGCCCCGCGCGTTCGTAGGGTGGGTCGCGTGTTCGTACCCTTTACCCCTCGAACGGGGCACTTAAGGTGCGACCTCGACGATGGGGCCGACGACGGGGCCCGCTTTACAGGCGGGCGGTGCGAGCGGGGTCGAGGCTCAGGGCGACGTGCGCACCAGAAGTGAGGGGGCACTGAGTCAGGGCGGTGGCGCGGGCAGGCTCGCGCCCATCGGGGGCATCAGCCCCGACGCCGTCCGGGCCGGCCAACCCCACCAGCCCCGCCAGCTCAGCGAGCCGCTCGGGGTCGAGGCTCGACCTCGGCCTCCCACTGGCCGCGGCGCAGTCGCGAGGCCAGTACGGTGGCCGGCAACGTCTCCGCGGGCTTCCCTCCGCGGCCTCAGCCACGCGCAGCGCGCCGGGCGCGAGGGCGAGGTCGCCGACGACGTCGAATCCCAGGAACCGCGCCACCTTGCTGCTGCCGGGGTCGGCCCACAGGCGCTGGGGGGTGTCCAGACGCAGGAGCCGACCGGCCTCCATGACGCCGACCCGGTCGGCCACAGTCATGGCCTCGTCCTGGTCGTGGGTGACGTAGAGCGCCGTGGTGCCGCCCCGGCGCAGGATGGCGCGCACGTCTGTGGCCAACTGCTCGCGCAGGGCCCGGTCCAGGGCAGACAGGGGCTCGTCGAGCAGCAGGAGCCTCGGTGCCGGCGCCAGCGCCCGGGCCAGGGCCACCCGCTGGGCCTGCCCGCCGGACAGGGTCGTCACGCGTCGCCGCTCGAAGCCGGGCAGGCCGACGAGGTCGAGCATCTCGCGCACCCGCTCGCCCCGCTGGGCGCGCGGCAGGTCGGTGAGCCCGTAGGCGATGTTGCTGCCGACGTCGCGGTGCTCGAAGAGCTGGCCGTCCTGGAACATGAGGCCGAAGCCGCGCTTGTGGACGGGCACACGCACCATGCTCCGTCCGTCCCAGGCGACCTCGCCGTCGGCCACGTCCTCCAGGCCGGCCACCGCCCGCAGCAGGGAGGACTTGCCGGAGCCCGAGGCCCCCAGGAGGGCGACGACCTCACCGGCGGCCACCTCCAGGTCGACGCCGTCGACGGCGCGCAGGTCCCCGTAGGTCACGGCGAGCCCGCGCACGGACAGGCCCGCAGAAGCACTGGTGTCACTGGTGTTCGGGCTCATGGCCGCTCACTTCCGTCCGTCCTGGGCCCGCGTGACCGGGCCGTCTCGTTGTTCTCGTCCGCCGTGCGCCGGCCGGCGTCCGTGGAGGTTCCGCGCTCCGGGATCGGCTGATGCGCCGACGCCCTGCCCGGCCTCGACGTCGCACCCACGAGTCCGCCCCGCCCGGGACCGAGCCGGGTCTGGAGCCACTCGCAGCCGAGCATGACGGCGGCGCTGCCCACCGCCAGGACCACGCCCCCGGCCAGCGCCATCCCCTGGTTCTGGGATCCGGGGCTGCCGATGAGCCGGTAGACGACCACCGGCAGGGTCGGCTCCTGGGGGCGGGCCAGGAACGATGTCGCCCCGAACTCCCCCAGCGACGTCGCCAGCGCGAAGCCGGCCGCCAGCCCACCGGCGCGCAGCAGCTGGGGACCGTCCACGGTCAGCAGCACCCGGCCGGGCCCGGCCCCCAGGGCGGCCGCCGCCTCGCGCTGACGCGGGTCGATGGCGCGCAGCGCCGGCAGCAGGGTACGCACCACGAGCGGCACGGCCACAACGGCCTGCGCCAGCGGCAGGATCCACCAGGAGCGGGTCAGGGGCCAGCGGCGGGCGCGCCAGGGGTGATGAGGGAAACCGAAGCCGACCGTCACGGCGGAGACGCCCAGCGGCAGCATGAAGGCGGCGTCGAGCCCGGTGATGACCCGGGCGAGCGCCCGACTGCGGGGGCGGCGCGAGACGACCAGGCACACGGCCACCCCCAGGGTCAGGGCGATGGCCGCGGCCGCCACGGCCACGCTCACCGAGTTCGCGGCAGCCTCCCACACGGTCACGAGCAGGGCGCTGCGCCCGCCGGTCGAGCCCAGGTCGGTGTAGTTGTCCAGCGTCCAGGCGCCGTCGCGCTGCAGGGAGCGCACCACCAGCACCGCCATCGGCGCCACCAGCAGACCCACGACCGTGGCGGCGGTGACCGCGAGGGCAGGGGCGTCGGCGGCGCGCAGCCGCCCGGCGGGCACCTCGGTGCGCAGCCGCAGGCGCGTCTGGGTGGCGGCGCGCGCCCGCTCGGCCACCCACAGGGCCAGGGCGATGACGCCGAGCTGGACGACGGACAGGACGGCGGCGCCCCTGCAGGTCGAGTACTGGGTGGTCAGCCGGTGAGATCTCGGTCTCGATGGTGCCGATCCCCACCCGCCGAGCACGAGCACCACCCCGTAGGCGGTGGCGCAGAACAGGAAGGTCAGGGAGGCGGCCGAGGCGATGGCGGGGGCCAGCGCGGGCAGGGTGACGGTGGCGAAGGCCCGCATCGGCGAGGCCCCCAGCGCCCGGGCGGCCTCCACGGCGCGCGGGTCGAGCCGCGACCACATGGTGCCCACGGTGCGCACCACGAGCCCGTAGTTGAAGAAGGCCAGCGCGGCCACGACCGCGGTCAGCGTCCCGTCCAGGCTCAGGGCCTCCAGGGGCCCGCCGCGGGTGACCAGGGCGTGGAAGGCGACGCCGACGACGACGCTGGGCAGCACGAAGGGCACGGTCACCACCCCGCGCAGCAGGTCGCGGCCGGGGAAGCTGCGCCGGTAGAGGACGAGGGCCCCGGGGATGCCGAGGGCCACGCACACGGCGGTGCCGAGTACCGCCTGGGTGAGGGTCTGCGTGAGGATCCGCCAGGTGCGTTCGCGGGCCAGGACCTCACCGAAACCGCTCAGGTCCAGGGCGCCGTCCGGCGCGAGGCCGCGGCCCATGAGCGTGGCCACGGGCCAGGCGAAGAAGACCGCCAGGAAGGCCAACGGGCCGGCGACGGCCAGGGCCCAGCCGGCACGCTCGCCCCAGCCGGGCCGGGGGCCACCGGCGCGTCGAGCGGCGCCTCGGCCGACCGGCAGTCCGGCCGCCCCCGATGCCGGTGCCGGCACCGGGGAGGCTCCGGCGTCGGCTGGCGCGGCGACGTCGGCCCCTGGAGTCTCCTCGCGCGGCGCGGTCACTTGCCGACGGCCTCGGTCCAGGAGCCCAGCCACTCCTCACGGTGGGCGGTGATCTCCTTGGGGTCGACCTTCACCGGCGACTTCGACAGCGGCCCGAACTTGGTGAGGGCCTCGGGCAGAGTGGCGTCGGGCAGGACCGGGTACATGTACATCTGGCCGGGGATGTCCTCCTGGACGGCCTTGGAGAGCATCCACTCCACGAAGGCCTTGCCGCCCTCGGGGTTGGCGGCGCCCTTGAGGACGCCGGCGTACTCGACCTGCCGGAAGGCGGTCTCCAGCAGGGCGGAGGTGGTGCTGGAGGCGCTGTCCTTGGAGACCGTGAAGGAGGGCGAGGAGGCGTAGGACACGACGATGGGGTAGGTGCCCTTGCCGCTGCCGGAGAAGTCGGTCTCGTAGGCGGCGGTCCAGTCCTCGGCGATCCGGGCGCCGTTGGCGACGAGCTGCTTCCAGTAGTCGGCGAAGGAGCCGGCGCCGAAGTGGCCGATGGTGGCCAGCAGCCAGGCCATGCCGGGAGAGGAGTTCGTGGGGTTGATGGCCACGAGGAGGCCCTTGTACTCGGGCTTGACCAGGTCCTCGAAGGTGGCCGGGGGCTTGAGGCCCTTGCCGGTGAAGTAGCCGGTGTCAATGTTGAGGCAGACGTCGCCGACGTCGATGGGCGCCAGGGCCGGGGTGTCGGCGACGACGTAGCTCTCGGCCCCCTTGGGCAGGGTGACGGTGGCGGAGGTGTCGATGACGCCCTGGTCGAGGGCGCGGGTGGCGTAGGTGTTGTCGATGCCGAAGACGGCGTCGCCCAGGGGCGCGTCCTTGGTCAGGACGAGCTTGTTGACCAGCGCGCCGGCGTCCCCGGAGGTGGCGACCTTGAGGGTGTAGCCGGTCTCGGAGGTGAAGGCCTTCATGAGGTTGTCCGAGACGTGGAAGGAGTCGTGGGTGACGACGGTGACGGTCTTGGAGTCGGTCTTCTTACCCTTGCCGCAGGCGGCCAGGCTCAGGCCGACGGCGCCGGCGGCGGTTCCGGCGAGCAGGGCGCGGCGGCTGAGGGACGGATGGGGCCGGCCGGGACGGCGGGTGGACTGGATGCTCATGTGTGCCTCCTGGATGGTTCTCCGGAGGGCCCGGCGACCACCTGCGGCGCGCCGGGGAGATGATCTCGACTTCCTTCGCCGGTACTAACCGGAGCAGGTTCGAGGGTCTGCGGGCTTCCGCACTCTCAGCGCCGTCGGCGGCGGCCCATCAGCCAGTGCGGCCGGGCCGGCGACGGGGCGCTCCCCTGTCGTTGCAGGTCAACTGTAGTTCGAGGCCACCCGCCGACACCAACTCCGGCAACCCGGACCACGAAACCCATCACCCTGCCGCGTTACTCTCCCGCGCGTTCGTAGGGTAGGTCGCCCGTTCGTACCCTCTACCCCTCGAACGCGCGGCCTAAGGTACGACCGCGCGCCGAGCAGCCAGAGCCTCGGCTGCGACACCGAGCGGATCCATGGGATCCCCGTCCAGCAGACGGGGGAGGTTGCCACTCGTTCCGGCCAGGAAGCCGTGCCGGATGACGCTGGCGATCGAGAGCATCAAGGACAGGCGGAAGGCCGACATCCCACCCCCGGCGAGCAGCTGCCGGTAGTCACCCAGGCTCATGTCCCTCACCTCGCAGGCCAGGCGGCCTGCGACGTCGGCGGCGGACACTGCACGGCTTCCCACCAACTCGTAGACCTTCCTCTCGTTCCCGCCCGGGTCGCTGAGGACCGAGGCGGCCGCGCGGGCCAGGTCTCGTCGCGCCACTGCGGCAACGGCTCCATCTCCCAGCGGGGACACGATTCTCAGCGCTTCCCCCTGCTTCTCCCACGACAGCGGGGCCGCGAGAATCTCGGCGTAGACGCCGTTGCGCAGAATGGTCCATGTCATGCCGCTGGCCATGATGATTCGCTCAGTGACTCGGTGCGGCAGCGCCATTGACAGGTGGTCGCCCGCGCCCGTGAGGCTCGTGTAGACGAGGTGAGAGACGCCGTCGCGCTCCGCAACCTCAATGGCGGCGCGGTTGAAGGCGATCTGCCGGTCGTCCTCCTGTGCCCCGGCGGACACCAGCAGCAGGGTGTCGACGCCGTTGAAGTCCAGGCTGTCCGGAGCGCCGAAGTCGACATGCCGTTGCCCCGCCGACGGCGTGCGGCTGCCGCCCACCGCCGGAATGCCGCGAGCGTGCAGCTCCGCCAGGACGGCTGAGGAGAACCGTCCGCTCGCACCGGTCACCATGATCATGAGTAGGCTCCTTCAGACTCAACCGCGCTGCGGAAGCCGGCTCCCGCAGCCAGCGGGCTTTCTGCACATGAGCCTGAGGCATCGTGCATGCACCCACAAGGAGGCAGTTTCTTGTCACCGACACACAGCGATGTGACCACAGACGACCCCAATCCGGCACCTCTGGAGCGCTGCACCCGGGCGCACCGCGAGGATCCCGGCATCCGGGCAGTCCATGACCGATTGGGAGACAAGTGGTCCCTGCTGGTCATCGTGGAGCTGACGCGCGGTCCACTGCGCTTCCGGCAGCTGCAGCGCGCCGTCGGCGGGGTTTCCCAACGCATGCTCACCTTGACCGTGCGCCGGCTCGAACGTGACGGACTGGTGCGCCGCACGGTCTACCCCACGGTTCCCGCCCAGGTCGACTACCGCCTCACCGAGATGGGGGCGAGTCTGACACATCTGCTGAAAGCCCTCGCCGACTGGTCGCTGGCACACCGGGAGGACATCGCCCATGCTCAGGCCGATTACGACCGCACTCACCCGGGCAGACCCGTGCGTTAGATCGTGGCGTGAGCTTCCCGCGCAGGCGGGCTCGCCGACCTCCCCCTGGGGAGGAACCGGATGCGGCGCCTTCATCCGAAGGGCGGAGGAATGGCTCCCACGGATCATCCCCACGACGCTCCCGCTCACCGACCGCCGCCTCCTAGCCTGATCGCGTGAGCGCAAGGCGGCACCCGCCGGCCCCATACCTATGATGAGCGCCGGCCCGCTGGCACCCACCACCCCGCGCCGTGCCGGGAAGAGACCACCTCCCCGCACCTAAGAAAAATCCACTCCCTGCCCTACGAGAGGGCCCACCCCTATGAGCACCCCCTGGCTCCTCCCCGCTCCGCTGATTGACGTCGCCGCCCTTGCGCTGTGGTGGGGGCTCCTCAGGCTCTCGCGACGCCGCGACAACCGCCGGCTTCGCAACGGACTCCTGTTCCTGCTCCTGGTCGGCGCCACGGCTAGAGCACTGCTCCACCTGGCCTCCCTCATCCCCGCCCTCAAGCTCCCGGTGGGACTGAGCAGTGCCGCCTTCTTCCTGCTCATCGCCCTCATGCCGTTCCTGCTCATGTTCAACGGCGTCGTCCTCATCCGCCGCGAAGGCCGGCGCCTGAGCAACCTGCTGTGCCTGGCGGCCGGCCTGGGACTCATCGCCACGCCGATGGCCGCCTCCGCCCTCGTGGCCACCGGCAACCCCTGGGCCCTGCTGGTCGCCGCCCTCACGTTCTGCGCCTGCGCCTACCTGGGCGTCTTCCTCCTCATCTTCCTGGGCCAGACGGTGGTACAACGGATCTGGGGTGGGCGCCGGGCCATGCCGCACCCCGACGTCGTCGTGGTCCATGGCGCCGGGCTCATCAACGGGAAGGTCGGCCCGCTGCTGGGCTCGCGGATCGCCGGAGGCATCGAGGCCTGGCGCGACGAGGAGGGCCTGCGCCCCGGCGTGCCGCTGCTGGTCATGAGCGGCGGGCAGGCGCCGACGAGCCGGTCAGCGAGGCGCGCGCCATGGCCGACTACGCGATCGCCCGCGGCGTCCCGCCTGAGCGGATCCTCCTGGAGGACCGTTCGACGACGACTCGCACGAACATCTCCTACACGCGCGACCTGTTGGCCGAGCGCGGCATGGTCGACCCGAAGGTGCTGCTGGTGACGAGCTCCTTCCACGCGGTGCGCACCGCGATCCTGGCCTCCGACATGGGGGTGCCGTGGGCGGTGGCGCCGGCGCGCACGGCCTGGTTCTACATCGTCAACGCCTGGCTGCGCGAGTACGTCGCCGTGCTGACCTACCGGCGCCGCCCCGCCCTGGCCTGCGCCGCCGTCGCCGGGGTCTTCGCCGTGCTGTACGCGCTAATGGTCCTCGGCGCCCAGACGGAGCTCATCGGCTGAGCAGAGCAGCGTCCCCCGGCATCCCTCAGCCACAGATTTCAGAACAAACGTTCTTGACCGAGCGTTCCAGAATGTTTATTCTGGATTCATGGGACGACGACGAACCTTCATCGAGAGCGAGGCCATCGGCTCCGCCACAGCAGTCTTCGCCGAGCGCGGTTTCGCCGGAGCCTCCGTGGACGACCTGGTGCGGGCCACTGGCGTCAACCGTGCCAGCCTTTACGGGGTCTTCGGCTCCAAGGACGGACTCTTCCAGCGCTGCCTCACCGAGGCGCTGGTCGCCCTGAGCCCCGAAGCCGCCCGGGGCGATTCCGTCGACGCCGCAGGGGCGGGCCGCGAGGAACTCGATCTGACCCTCGTGGCGCTCATGGAGCTCGCCCCCTGGGACCCGGCCGTGCGCGAGGTAGTCGAGACCGCTCTGGACCGGGCGGGCGTCACCGCCGAGGCGCTCGGTCGGCGTCTGCTGGAGCGAGCCGGCGCTACGGCGTCGGACTCAACAGCACCGGTCTCGCCGCCGGCATAGCCTGCACCGACCCCGCCAGCACCAGCCAGAAGCACACCTCCCAGCCGACCTGCCCACAAAAAGGAACAGACATCATGAGCCGCAACACCGTCACCATCACCGACACCTCCCTGAGCGTCGAGCCGCACGGGCTGGACAAGATCTGGTCCTTCACCTCCCGTCTGGAGTTCCCGCTCGCGCACGTACGCGGCGCCACCCACGACCCCGGCCTGCGCCACGAGCCCAAGGGCTGGCGCGGGCCCGGACTGCAGACGGGCGGCAAACTCGCCGGAACCTTCCACGCCAACGGAACGGCTCAGTTCTGGAACATCTCCGGCTACGAAAACACGCTGGTCATCACCTTGGAGGACGAGCGCTTCACACACCTCTACCTCACGGTCGACGATCCCGCCGGCCTGGCCGCGGAGATCAACGCCGCCATCCGCCCCGCCCGGACGTGAGCCCGCTGCGTCGTCCAGTCAGGCGCCCCCGCGCCACGAGACCCCTCACCCTCCCGCGCGTTCGCAGGACAGGTCGCCGGTTCGCACCCTCTACCCCTCGAACGCGCGACCTAAGGTACGACCACGCAGGCCCGCAGTCGGCGCCACGCGGGCGGACACTGGCTGCGCCGTCGGCCCGGGTGCGGCATGATCGGGACGGAACGGGCCGACTCCGCCGGCCCACCACCAGTACGCAGGCACCCACGACGCCGCCCGACCGGGGCGCAAGGAGGACTCAATGAGCGCACAGGACCCCGTCGAGATCGACCAGACCACCGACTTCATGTGGAAGGCGACCGCGGCCGTGGCCACGCTCGCCTCCGGGTTCGTGGCCGAGAAGGTCGTGGCGCTCGGCTGGCGGGCGATCTCCGGCCGGCCCGCCCCGCGTGAGGAGGACCAGCTCCTCAACTACAAGCTGGCCGAGATCGTCACCTTCGCCATCATCTCCGGAGCCACTGTCACCCTGGTGCGTGAGCTCGGGCTGCGCCAGGCCGCCAAGTGGTACAGCGCCCGCCGCCCCGACTCCCCCTACGCGCTGCGCGCCATCAGCAGCTGAGGACTCCGTCAAGGTGTGCCGGCCCCATCGCGGGGTCGGCACACCCCTATTCTTCGGACCGCTCGTGACCGGCTGCGGAGCCGCCGGCCTCACCCACCCGATCACGGCTCTCCGCCGACTCCCGGGTAGGCTGACGGAGAGCGCCAACGGTGTGCCGCGCAGGCGACCCTCCGGGGCGCCACCGGCCCACCTCCCAGCGCTTCCGCCTTTGCCTTCGGAGACCTGAGGAAACCCGCCCCGATGAGTGCCGTGCAGATCGCCTGTGTCGTCATCGTCGTCATCGCCACGACGATCGGTATCGCAGTTTTCGCACGCGCCTGTTGCACTATTGGCGCCCGCATGGCCGTGGGCCGCGCGACCGCGCCGGAGCGTCTGCGCCCGGTCGGCCGGCGCCTGGCGCTCACGCTGGGCGCGCTCGTGGGCCACACCGCCTTCAAGGGCCGCCCCTTCATCAAGGCCGCCCACTGGCTGGTCATGGTCTCCTTCCCACTGCTGTTCCTCACGCTCGTGGCCGGCTACGGGCAGGTGCTGGGCGGCCCCAGCTTCGCGCTGCCGCTCATCGGGCACGCCGCCTGGTGGGCCTGGATCGTCGAGCTCATCGCCTGGCTGTCCACCTTCGGGATCGTGGGGCTGACGATCCTGCGCTGGCGCCTGACCCGGGCCGGTCGGGCCGCCCCGCCCTACGCCCCGGACTCCGACGGCGGTAAGCGCCCACGTACCTCCCGCTTCGCCGGCTCGACGTCGGCCCAGGCGAAGTTCGTCGAGGCCACCATCATCGGTGTGGTCGCCTGCGTGCTGGCGCTGCGGATGCTGGAGCACGCCCTCCTGGCCGCCTCCACCGACCCGGCCGAGCAGGCCCTGGCCTCCTGGATGCACTTCCCGCTGACGGCCTGGACCGGCCCGCTGCTCGCCCCTTTGAGCACCAGCGCCCTGGGCAACGCGATCCTCGTCGTCGCCACCATCAAGGTGGTGCTGTCGATGACCTGGTTCGTCGTCGTGGGCCTGCAGCCCTCGATGGGCGTGGCCTGGCACCGGTTCCTGGCGATCCTCAACGTCTACGCGCGCCGCGAGGTGGACGGCACCAAGGCCCTGGGCCCGCTTCAGCCGCTCATGGTCGGCGACGAGCCGCTGACCGAGGCCAGCATGGACGCACTGGAGGAGGCCATGGAGGCCGCGGACTCCGGCGAGGGCCCCGAGGTGCGTCTGGGCGTGGGCCGTATCGAGGACTTCACCTGGAAGGGCCTGCTGGACTTCTCCACCTGCACCGAGTGCGGCCGCTGCCAGGACCTGTGCCCGGCGTGGAACACCGGCAAGCCCCTGTCCCCCAAGCTGTTCGTCATGGCGCTGCGCGACCACCACGCCGCGGCCGCCCCCTACCTGCGGGCCGCGAGCGCCCTGGGGGTCGAGCCCGACGACGTCACCGAGGAGATGGTGGCCTCCCGCCCCACCTCCGGCGGACTGGCCGGCAAGGCGCTGGGCATGCACGACGGCCTGGCGCGCGAGACGAACCTGGGCCTGGAGCCGGGCACCGCCCACACCGGCGACGTGCTCGGCGCGCTGCTGGCGGCCAAGGCGGCCCCCACCGAGACAGGGCGTGGCCACGCGACCGGCCCCCTGGCCGGCGAGGTCATCCCCGCCGACGTCCTGTGGGCCTGCACCACCTGCGGGGCCTGCGTGGACCAGTGCCCGGTGGACATCGAGCACGTCGACCACGTCGTCGACGTGCGCCGCCAGCAGGTGCTCATGGAGTCGGCCTTCCCCAAGGAGCTCGGCGGCATGTTCCGCAAGATGGAGTCAAGGGGAACCCGTGGGGCCTGCCGGCGCGCAAGCGCATGGACTGGAGCCAAGAACCTGGACTTCGAGGTGCCGGTCATCGGCGACGACGTCGAGAGCGCCGCGGACATCGACTACCTGTTCTGGGTCGGCTGCGCCGGCGCCTACGAGGACCGGGCCAAGAAGACGACGCGGGCCGTGGCCGAGCTGCTGCACACCGCGGGGGTGAGCTTCGCGGTCCTGGGCGACGCCGAGACCTGCACCGGCGACCCGGCCCGGCGCGCCGGCAACGAGATCCTCTACCAGATGCTCGCCGCGCAGAACGTGGAGACGTTGAACGAGGCCGGGGCGCAGAGGATCGTGGTGACCTGCGCGCACTGCTTCAACACGATCTCGCGGGAGTACCCGCAGATCGGGGGCCGCTACGAGGTCCTCCACTACACCCAGCTGCTCAACCGGCTCGTGCGCGAGGGCCGGTTGCGGCCCCTGCCGCCACAGGCCGCGGACGGTTCGACGGCGCCCGACAACCCATCCGTCTCCGCATCCCCGGCCACGTCGACGCCCGCCTCGGAGGCGGCCGAAGACTCACCGGCCGCCGACACTCCTGCGGAGAGCACAGAGAGCGCAGCGCCTCAGAGCGAGACCCCGACGGAGTCGTCGAGACCGGGAGGCGCCCGGCAAGGCGGCGGGCGAGCCGGTGATCCCAACGATCACCTACCACGATGCCTGCTACCTGGGCCGCCACAACCAGGTCTACTCTCCGCCGCGCGAGCTGCTGGAGGCGACCGGCGCGACCACGGTGGAGATGCCACGCAGCCACGAGCGGGGCTTCTGCTGCGGGGGCGGCGGGGCGCGCGCCTTCATGGAGGAGACGATCGGGACGCGCATCGCCGTGGAACGATCACGCGAGGCCATCGGCACCGGCGCGCAGGTCATCGCCACCGCATGCCCCTTCTGCACCACGATGCTCTCCGACGGCGTCGCCTCTGAGGGGGCGGACGTGCGGGTCACCGATGTCGCCACCCTCATGCTGGAGGCCGTGCGCCGCGGCGGGGAGTAAACGGAAGCGGGCATGGCCCGTCGGCCCGGCCGGGGACACTTCCCTCCCACCGGGGACATCCTGCGCGTGCAGGGACAGGAATCCGGTCCCCGCACGCGCGAACTGCACCCGGCCGCACAGAAACATCCCCGACGGCGTCGACTGCCCCCGACCGGGTGGAACGGCACCCGCCCATACGAAACGGCACCCGCCCGCGTCGAATGCCCCCGGCCATGACGCAATGCCTTCAGCACCCCGCTCTGCACCCTGCCACCCCACACAGACGGCACAGTCCGGCCGTATCGCTTGCACCTCCACAAAAAAATAGATATCATTTTGCTACCCCAAGGAGGTTCTTATGCCCACGCCCTCGTCTCACGCCACCGACTCCCACGCCCCTGTTGACGCGCCCGACCAGCCCGTCAACGCCCCCGAGCACGCCTCCAGCCGCGTCGACATCACCGAGAAGCCGGCCCTGGCCGCGGGATCCGGCCCCGCCTTCCTCGCCCTGCTCCTCATCCTGGCGCTCACCGCCGGATCGATCACCCTCCTCATCGTCGGCGGCGTCGCCGCCGACGCGGGCGAGCCGGGAGCCGTGCTACGCATCGCCGCCGGGAGCGTCGGGCTCCTCATCGCCCTTCCGCTGTTCAGCAGCTTCACCGTCGTGGTGCCCGGGGAGACCAGCGTCCGTCAGTTCCTCGGCCGCTACATTGGCACCGTGCGTCACACGGGCCTCGTGCTCGTCCCGCCGCTGACCGCCGGCAGGAAGGTCTCCATCAAGGTCCACAACTTCGAGACTCATGAGCTCAAGGTCAACGACCTGGACGGCAATCCCGTCAACATCGCCGCCATTGTCGTGTGGCAGGTGGCCGACACCGCCCGCGCCGTCTTCGCCGTCGAGGCCTACGAGGAGTTCATCAAGGCGCAGGCCGAGTCCGCGCTGCGCCACGTGGCCACCACCCACCCCTACGACGAGCCCGGCCCGGGCGAGACCTCGCTGCGCGGCGGCACGGATCTCGTCTCCGCCGAGCTGGCGGCCGAGGTCGCGGCCCGGGTGGCACTGGCGGGCCTGGAGATCGTCGAGGTGCGCATCTCCTCACTGGCCTACGCCCCCGAGATCGCCCAGGCGATGCTTCAGCGCCAGCAGGCCGGCGCCGTCATCGCAGCCCGCGAGCAGATCGTCGAGGGCGCCGTGTCCATGGTCGACCAGGCCCTCAAGCGCCTCGAGGCCGACGACATCGTCACCATGGATGACGAACGCCGCGCCCAGATGGTCTCCAACCTCCTGGTGGTGCTCTGCTCCGACCAGCGCACCCAGCCCGTCGTCAACACCGGCTCCCTCTACGCCTGAGCCGTGGCCGGCAGAGAGCGCAAGCAGGTCCTGCTCCGGCTGGATCCCGCCGTCCACGCGGCCATCGCCAAGTGGGCGGCGGACAACCTGCGTTCGGTCAACGCCCAGATCGAGGTCCTGCTGCGCCGCGCGCTCGACGACGCCGGACGCGGCGTCAAGGCCGCCCCCATACGTGGGCGGGGCCGACCGCGCAAGGACGGCGGGGAGGATGGCAGCAAGAACCGCACCGCCGAGCCGACCGACAACCTCGGCCCCGCTGCGAGCAGCGAGTAGACGAGGCGGCCACCGCAGCCGGGACTCGACGGTCCGACCCGGTCTACCCCACAGTCTGGGCGAGCCGGGCCAGTCGTATACGACCGGAACTGCGCACAGCGGACGTGGGATGTCCAAATCTGCGGCAAAGAAGCCCGCGCCCCAAGCGGGCCGCCGACAGAACCGCGGAATCATGCGGTTCTATATCGGCACGCAGAGGCCGAGAACAGCCTTTGTCACCGATTTGGACACGAAGGCGGCCCACAGCGCCTGAGGCGGCGACAAAGACGTCCACCTGCCAGGCTCAAGGCGCCCGGTCCGACGTCCACAGGCGGGGCAGGACAATTCCACCATCGGGCTGACAGGGCCCCACCGCCCAGGGGAGACTACGAGGTGAGCGGTCCCACCGCCGATCCCCGCACCACGGGGCCGCACGCGACACGACCGGCAGGACCGGCGGCGTCCCACCACGGCGCCTCCACTCGGGAGGACACCACCATGACCTTCACCTACACGCTCACCTGCACACTCGACACCACCGCGGCCCTCCCACCCGTGGCCGGCAGCGAGGAGCAGCGCGCCTACTGGGTCACCCCCACCACCTTGGCGTGGCCGCTGTCGCTGCTGCCCAGGGGGATGGACCGCGAGGTCGTCGTCACCGACGCCGGTGACCCCTTCCCGGACTCCGGCCTCGCCCTGCGTCTCATCACGGCGCCCGACGGCGGCGCCGCGGCCATCCACGGCCGGATCCTGGGCGCGGACGGCATGCCCGCCCCGACGGTCACGCCCCTGCGTATCGTCGGGAACCTGCCCGGCGACGTCCTGGCCGCGCACCCCCACCTGGAGGGCTATATCGCCCTGAGTGCGACCGACGCCGCCGGCACGCCCCTGCTCGACGACGACGCCGTCACCTCCGCCCTGACCGGCCAGGTCGCGATCGCCCAGTACGTCGGGGTCCCGGACCCCTCCGAGACCGCCGACGTCAGCGGCGCCCACCTCGACGCCTTCACCGGGGTGCAGACCGCCATCCTCCTGGATCACCTCTACGCCGAGACCGCCACCCGCGCCGAGCTGGGCGTCACCTTCGCGGACGGCTGCCCCTCCTTCGCCCTGTGGGCACCCACCGCTCAGGCCGTGACCCTCCTGACCTGGGAGACCGGCGACCCATTGGGCTCGGTGCCCGAGGTTCCCGGCCCGCCGAGACGCACTCCGGCGGTCCGCTCGGGTGACGGCCGCTGGGTCGTCGCCAACCGTCCTGACTCCCCGGCCGACGCCGCCGCGAGTACCCCCGGCCACGAGGCCGGGACGAGCCGGCCCGGTGCCCCCATCGCCGCCGGCTGCCAGTACCTGTGGGAGGTGCGGGTCTACGTGCCCTCCACTCGGCGCGTGGAGACCAACATCGTCACCGACCCCTACTCGACGGCACTGACGACGGACTCGACCCGCTCGGTCGCCGTCGACCTGGCCGACCCGCATCTGGCCCCCGAGCGGTGGGCCGCCACCCGGGCGCCGGCGGTCCGCAACGACTCGGCCCGCAGCATCTACGAGCTCCACCTGCGGGACTTCTCCGCCGCCGACGAGACCGTCCCGCCCGAGCTGCGCGGCACCTACCGGGCCTTCACGGTGGCCGACTCCGCGGGCGTGCGCCACCTGGCCGAGCTGGCCCGGGCCGGTATGAACACGATCCACCTGCTGCCCACCTTCGACATCGCCACCATCCCCGAGCACCGCGGCTCACAGCGCTCCCCGAACATCCCCGCCGGCGCTCACCCGGCCTCGACCGACCAGCAGGCGGCCATCGCGGAGGTGGCCGACGACGACGCCTACAACTGGGGCTACGACCCGCTCCACTGGGGCGCACCGGAGGGCTCCTACGCGACCGAGGACCACCAGGACGGCGGGGCGCGCGTCGTCGAGTTCCGCGAGATGGTGGGGGCCCTGCACGGCCTGGGCCTCCAGGTGGTCCTCGACCAGGTCTACAACCACACGGCGGCCTGCGGGCAGACCCGCGCAGCGTCCTGGATCGGGTGGTGCCGGGCTACTACCACCGGCTCGACGCCGTCGGGCGGGTGACGAGCTCGACCTGCTGCGCCAACACGGCCACGGAGAACGCCCTGTGCGCGCGCCTCATGGTCGACTCGGTGGTGCGCTGGGCGCGCTGGTACCGGGTCGACGGCTTCCGCTTCGACCTCATGGGCCACCACCCGCGCGCCGTCATGGAGCGTGTGCGGGCGGCCCTGGACGAGCTGACGCTGGAGGCAGACGGCGTCGACGGCCGCTCCATCTACCTGTACGGGGAGGGCTGGAACTTCGGGGAGGTCGCGGGCAATGCCCTGTTCGTGCAGGCCACCCAGGGTCAGCTCGACGGCACCGGGATCGGCGCCTTCAACGACCGTCTGCGCGACGCGGTCCACGGCGGGGGCGCCTTCGACTCCGACCACCGCGTCTTCCAGGGCTTCGGCACCGGTCTGCTCACTCAGCCCAGCGGCCTGGACCACCGCAGCTGGAACGAGCAGTCGGCGGACCTGGCGCACCGCACGGACCTGGTGCGCTTAGGGCTGGCGGGCAATCTCAAGGACTACGTCATGACGATCTCGGACGGGTCGGTGCGCCGCGGGATCGACCTCATCCACAACGGGGCGCCGGCGGCCTTCGCCTCCCACCCCCAGGAGAACGTCAACTACGTCGACGCCCACGACAACGAGACGCTCTACGACCTGCTGGCCTACAAGCTGCCTCAGGCATGCCGGTGGCCGAGCGGGTGCGGATGAACACGGTGTGCCTGGCCACGGTGGCGCTGGCGCAGTCGCCGGCCTTCTGGAGCGCGGGCACTGAGCTGCTGCGCAGCAAGTCCCTGGACCGGGACTCCTACAACTCCGGGGACTGGTTCAATGCCATCGACTTCACGGGCCAGTCCAATGGTTTCGGGCGGGGCCTGCCGCCGGCCAGCCGCAATGAGGGCTCCTGGGGCATCCAGGGGCCGCTGCTGCAGGACGACTGGCTGCGGCCCTCGCCCGAGGAGATTGCGGCGGCCCGTTCCCAGGCCCTGGACCTGCTGCGGCTTCGCGCCTCGACGCCACTGTTCAGCCTGGGGTCCGCCCGCCTCATCCAGGACAAGGCTGAGCTTCCCGGGGGCGGGCTTCGGGGCGCCGGCGGGGGTGATCGTCATGCTCATCGACGACACCCGGGGTGGGAGCGACGTGGACCCCGAGCTCGACGCCGTTCTGGCTGTCTTCAACGCCTCGGGGCAGACGCTCACTCAGCCGCTGCCGGAGCTGGCGGGCCGGAACTTCCGCCTCTCCCCCATCCAGGCCGAGGGGGCCGATGAGGGTGGTGCGCCACACCGGCTTCGACCGCGCCAGCGGAACGATCTCGGTTCCCGCGCGCACCGTGGCCGTCCTGGTGCAGCGGCAAGCGGCCTGAGTGCTCGCCTTCAGGCCCGGCCCAGGACGTCGTCGAGGTCGACGACGCCGCCGCGCAGGGCCAGCAGCACGAGCTGGACCCGGTCGCGGCAGCCGGTCTTGGACAGCAGGTGGCTCACGTGGGTCTTGACCGTGGGCATGGACAGCCACTCCCGGTCGCAGATCTCCTGATTGGTGAGCCCCAGGGCGATGAGTGTCAGGATCTCGCGCTCGCGCTGGGTGAGGGCTGCGACCTGCTGGGAGGCCTCGGCGGTCCGAACCGCCTCGACCGAGTCCTCGGAGGCGTGGCGCCCAGCACCGCCCCCGGGAAGAACGCCGCTGACCTGGCCGGTGCGCACGGCGGTGAGCAGCCGGCGAGTGGGCCCCGGGGGAGATGACGGAGTCGCCGTCGTGGACGGTGTGGATCGCTGCGATGAGGTCCTGGGGCGGGGTGTTCTTGAGCAGGAAGCCGGCTGCACCGGCCTCTATGGCACCCATGACGTAGCCGTCGGTGTCGAAGGTGGTCAGGATGACGACCCGTCCGGTGGTGCCGCGGGCCATGAGCTCGCGGGTCGCGGCGAGTCCGTCCAGCCCGGGCATCTGGACATCGAGGAGGAGCACGTCGACGGGGTCGGCGGCGTTGCGCCTGAGGGCGTCGTTGCCGTCGACGGCGCGCCAGACGACCTCCATATCCGGCTGCGCCCCCAGCAGCATGGCCAGCCCCATGGTGAACAGCGGCTCGTCATCGGCCAGACCCAGGCGGATCACAGGCACCTCCCCTTCTTGACGGCAACTCACCGGAAGTATCCGCCCTCCAGGGTCGGCTTGTGCGGTTTTGTACTGACGAAGTGCCGACGACACCCTGCGAGGTTCGCCATACGAGCGGAATCGGCTCTCACTGTGGAACACAGGGGAGCTCTGTCGTCACCCTCCATCCACCCTCAGCCGTGGGACCGGCGGTGAAGGTGCCTCCGAGCTGGGCGACCCGGTCGCGCATGCCGATGAGACCGAAGCCGCAGTGCCTCGTGCCCTCGGAGACGCTCACCGCAAGGCAAGGCATCACGACCGACTCGTACGGCGCCTCCGCCGGCATGGCGTCCATCTGCTCCCCGGTGTTCTGGCGATACAAACGGTCATCAGTCCTCGGCGCAGGGTCCGCATCTCCTACCAGCGACTTCGGGACCTGGGCGTTCTCGACGACGAGGATGACGAGCCCCGCCCCGGTGCGCAGCGAGACTCTCGTGACCGCACCGGGAGCGTGGCGCAGCACGTTGGTCAGCGACTCCTGGACCACCCGGTGAAGGACCTGCGCTACCGCCGAGGGGATCCGGCCAGTCGGGTCGGCCTCCAGGGTGACGGGCAGCCCCGCCCGCTGCGCCTGACGCACCGGTTCGCGCAGAAGCTCCAGGCGCTGGCCCGACGTCGCCTCTCCGGTTCCGGTGCCATCCTCGGCTCCGGCCTCAACAGTGCCGGCAGCCCCACCGCCGGTACCACCGGCGGGACGGCCGGCAGCCCCGGAACCGCCCACACCGGCGGCACCGGTATCAGAGCCCCTACCAGCAGCGGAACCGGGCGCCGCGGCCGCATCGACATCGGCGGCATCGGCATCGGAACGCAGCATGTCGACCAGGGCATGCACCTCATCGACGGAGCGGCGGGAGGTCTCTCCGATGACAGCCAGGGCCTCGTCGGCAGCTGCCGGATCGGTGGCCAAGATGGCGCGGGCGCCCTCGGCCTGCATGGCGATGACGGTGAGACTGTGGCCGAGCAGGTCATGGACGTCGCGGGCGATGCGCTGCTGGGTCTCAATGACCGCGAGGCGCCGCTCGGCGGCCTGCTGAGCCTCGAGCACCGAGGCCCGCTCGAGGGCCCGGTTGTAACGGTCGCGGCTGCGGCGCCGCGCAGCGCCGACGAAGGCCGTCACCATCGTCACCAGCCAGATATTGACGACGACGACCATCCGCGCCTCACCCGCGTGGATGTAGCCACCGATGAGGTGGTACACGCGAGTTGTCGCCAGGCCCACGCCCACGAGCTCGAGGACGAGCGCCACCCATCGCCATGGCGCCTCCAGGCGGGACTGCGTCGTCTCCACCGCGATCAAGCCGGTCACGACGAAGAAGACGGAGAACTCCGTGAACAGCACCAGGTGCGCGCTCAGGCAGATGCCGGCCACCAGGACGAAGAGCAGCGGGGAGTGGCGCCGGACGACCAGAGCCAGGGCGCAAGCCCCCACCAGCAGGGAGTGGAACACCGGCCCCGCCCCCTCGATGAGCCATGGAGCCGAGTCGGGCCGGCCGATGCACAACAGGAAGAAGAAGGCCAGCGCGATGATGACGTCGGACGCCGTCGTCCACGGGGCCGAGCGCAGGTCGCGCCAGGCGGCCGAGATCGGACCCGCCGGGGGCACACGCCCGGCCGACGTCGGCGCTGGAGCCGCCGAGTCCGCCCGCGCCGCCTCGCGACCCAGCCGTTTTCTCATGCCTGAACCGTACCGTCGCGATCGCGAGCCCCAGAGGGCGCCGCCGGGATTGCATACCCGGGTATGAGCCTCGCCATGTCACCGGTTCCAGAAGCAGACCACGGGCTGATGATCGCCCGACCCGGTACGAGCAGCCTTGTTCCCATGACGACTTCGCATCGCATCCCACCAGCGCCTTCAGCGCCGCCTCAGCCAGCCCGGACCGCCCCTCCGGTTCCCCTCCCGCAGGCCGGCGGACCGGGCCCCGGAGCGGCGGCCTCCGACGCCGTCATCCTCACCCACGACCTCACCAAGACCTTCGACAAGCGCACTGTCGTTGAGGGACTCAACCTCGTGGTGCCGCGCGGGAGCGTCTACGGCTTCCTGGGCCCCAACGGCTCGGGCAAGTCGACCACGATGAAGATGCTGCTGGGACTCCTGGCGCCCACGCGCGGGCGGATCAGCGTGCTCGGGCGGCCCTTCAGTCCGACCACGCGCGCCGAGATCATGTCGCGCACCGGCTCCATGATCGAGAACCCACCCGGCTACGGCCATCTCACGGGCGCGGAGAACATGCGGATCGCGGCGAAGATGCAGGGACTGAGCGACCAGCAGGTCAGCCGCGCCCTGGCGCTCGTACGTCTGACTGAGCACAAGGACCGCCTGGTGCGCACCTACTCACTGGGCATGAAGCAGCGTCTCGGCATCGCGCTGGCGCTGGCCCGACAGCCCGAGCTGCTCATCCTCGATGAGCCCACCAACGGCCTGGACCCGGCCGGCATCGAGGAGGTGCGCCGGCTGCTGGTCGAGCTCTCCGACGAGGGCGTCACCGTCATGGTCTCCAGCCACCTGCTCGACGAGATCGACCGCATGGCCTCCACGCTCGGCATCCTGTCGGCCGGCCGCCTCGTCTTCCAGGGCACGCGCGCCGAGCTCATGGAGCGCTCGGTGCCGGACGTGCTCGTCGTCACCCCGGCGCCGCAGGCCGTCCTGAACCCTCAGGTCCTGGCCGGGCTGGTGCCGACGCAAGCACTCGCGGCGTTGACGGCGGCCGGTGCCCCCGACGCGTCCGCCTCACCCAACCCGACCGCCGTTCCCGTCACCGGTTCTGCCACAGGCCCGACGCTGACGCCACAGGGCGTGCGCATCCCGGGGATGTCGAAGGAGACGGTCGCCGAGCTCATCAACCGGCTGGTGAGCGCCGGCGTCGAACTGCACGAGGTGCGGCGCGAGGCCCAGAGCCTCGAGGACGTCTTCATGGACCTCACCGGTCGCGGAGGTGTGCTGTGACGACCAGCGCCGCACTCTCGTCAGCACCCGCCGTCGTTGCTCCGACGTCGTCTCACCACTCTCCGGGCTCCCAAAGCTCATCCGGACCTGGCTTCTTGACGGCCGTGGGTGTCGAGATCCTCAAGATGCGTCGGCTGCGCGCCCCTGCGATCACGATGCTGATCGTCAGCGCATCGGTGGCTTTGTGCAGCATGAACCTGTTCGGCACGTCATTCACGGAGCTCTCCCATGAGCCGCATGCGATGCCGTGGGCAAGGCTGCTACTGACAACAGGCTTCTTCAACGCGATGGTCGGACCAATCCTCGTCTCAGTGCTCGCCAGTCGGCAGACGGATATCGAGCACACCGGCTCCGGCTGGAACCTGGCCGCCGCCTCCGGCCTGACACCGGGGACCCTGTGCCGGGCCAAGCTCGCGGCGCTGTCACTCCTCATCGTCCCAGCCGTGACGGTTCAGAGTCTGGGCATCATCATGCTCGCCCGTTTCAGAGGACTGTCGGTGGCGCTCGATGTCGGCCCCTGGGTCACGTACACGGCCCTCCTCATCTGCGTGGACCTGGCCATGTGCACCTACTTCCTGTGGCTCGCAGCCGTGGTGGAGAACCAGATGATCGTCATGAGCACCGGGCTACTCAGCGGCTTCATCGGAATCTTCACCCTGCTCGTACCACCTGAGATAGTCCGATGGACCCCCTGGGGGTACTACGCCCTCATCACTCCCGCCGCCATGAGCGCCACCGCGCACTCTCAGCCGGACGTCACCTACATTGACGTCCCGGCGGGGTGGATCGCCGGATTCCTCATCCTGACGGTTCTCATATTCACCGTTGTCACCCACCGGCTCAACAGGATCGAGAGGTAGCCCCCGTGAGCACTCCTGCACGTACCCCCGCCACGGCCCGCAGCGTGGGCAGCGGTGGCTTCCCGTCCCTGCTGGCCTCCGAGATCATCACGCTCAAGCGCTCCTCGGTGTGGGTGGTGGCCGTCCTGCTGCCGCTGCTCGCAGTTATCACGGGCACCTTCAACTTCTACCGAAATCAGGCGGTCTTCTCCGCGGAATGGGGAGTTCTGACGTCCCAGATATCCTTGTTCTACTCGATGTTCTTCTGCTCGCTGGGTGTGGCCCTGCTGGCCTCCGCCGCCTGGCGGATGGAGCACCGGGGCACGAGCTGGAACGCCATGCGGACCTCCCCGCACTCCCCGGTATCCGTCGTCCTCGCCAAGACCCTGGTCATTCTGCTTCCGGTGCTGACCATGCAGGTGGCGTTCATCGTGCTGGCCTGGCTCTCAGGAGCATTCGTGATGGGTCTCGGTCTTGCAATGCCCGGCACCATCGTCGCCTCAAATCTTCTGGCAGTGGTCAGCATCATCCCGCTCATCGCCCTGCAGTCACTGCTGAGCATGCTCATGCGGTCCTTCGCCGCACCGGTGGCACTGGGATTCGTCGGCTGCATCATCGGATTCGGCCTGGGAGCGGCACAGAGCCCTCTGGCCTACGCCACTCCCCAAGGGCTTGTCAGCATGACGCTGTCTCTGGGATCGACAGCCATGACAGCCGGGGAACTGGACGCGACGAGCACGCTTCCTCTCCTGCTCTCCACCGTCGGCGTAGGCGCTGTCATGTGGGGTCTGCTGGTCCTCGTCGCCCGCCGAACCGGCGGCGTGCGCTAGCAGATCGGCCAGGGCAGCCGCCCGGCTCTCACCCGGCTTTGGCGAAGTGGTTGAGCAGGGAGTCGATGTCCTGCTGCATGCGGCCCCAGCGCACGATGTGGGCACCGGTGTCCTCGTAGTGCTCGTAGCCGATCCCGGCGCCGGCGAGCGCCTTCCCGAAGCTCTGCTGACTGGGCAGGACGACACTCTCGTACCGATCACTCTCGGTGCCGGAGACCAGGAAGACGCGCTTGCCGCGGTAGCCTCCACGTGCTCGACTGGGTTGTCGGCGCTCACCCGCGCCTGGTCCCACGGAATCCCGTAGATGGTGCCGCCCTTGAGGTCGGTGGCACCGGCGGTGAAGTTCGCCCAGTGGACCACGGCGCCGTCCTGGATGCGCAGGTCGGCCGGCCCCGAGTGGCTGGAGACCGACCCGAAGAGCTCGGGGTACTTCGCGGCGTACTTCAAGGCCCCGAAGCCGCCCATCGAGAAGCCGGAGACCGCGCGGCCGGAGGCCTGCGCAGTGGTGGCGAAGGTGGCATCGACCCAGGGGGATGAGCTCCTTGATGTGGAAGGTCTCCCAGTTGCGCGGCCCCACGTTGGAGGACTCGGGGTCGGAGTACCAGCCTGCCGCCCCGCCGTCGGGCATGACGACGATGAGGTCGCGCCCCGCGGTGTGGTTGCGGATGTCGTACTTCGTGTCGAAGGTCGAGTAGTTCTCGCCGCCGCCGTGCAGCAGCAAGAGCACCGGGTAGCGGCGCGAGGTGTCGTAGCCGTCGGGCAGCAGCACATTGACGCGCGGCAGCAAGCCGACCGACGACGTGGCCAGCTTGTAGTACTGCATGCGGCCGTGGTCCTCGTGCTCGGCCACGGTGAGGGCGGCCTGCGCCGGGGCCGATCCGGCGACGACGGCGCCGCCCCCGATGAAGGAGGCGGCGGCGAGCCCGCCCACCCCCTTGAGCAGGGTCCGTCGGCTGAGCCGATGGGCGCAGACGCGGCTGGGCTGGAGACGGGATGGCGAGTCGGTGGGCGTGGTCTGTGTACTGAGAGGCATGGTGTGTCCTTGGGTGGTCGACGGTGACGGGAATGGCGGGGCGGGCTGCCCGCCCCGGAGTCCGGTCGGCCGACGGACACCGGCCGACCTTTGCGACAGGGCCTCACGGCAGCACCCCCATCGGCACCCACTATGAGACTTGATTCACACCATACGCTAACCGAACGGTTAATAAAACCCCTTTGTCGAGACCTACCCCCGAGGACCTCAGGCGTCGAGCAGGGCACGCAGATTGCGTACGTACCGCTCGAAGGCCAACCGCCCCTCCGGAGTCAGCGCCAGGTACGTGGCGGGACTGCGCCCGGAGTAGGTCTTGTTCTGCTGAACGTAGCCCGCCCCCCTCCAGCTTGGACAGGTGAGTGGACAGGTTGCCGGCCGTCATGTCCAGCAGCTCGCGCAGCCGGGGGAAGTGCAGCTCGTCGCCGACGGGCACGGCGGCCAGGGTCGCCATGATCCGCAGGCGGGCCTGGGCGTGAATGACAGGGTCGATATCGACGGCGGAGACCGTGGAGGCAGCGGAGGCGCCAGCACCGGCACCGAGCGACTCCGCCGCCCCGCCGGAGTCCTCCACCCCTCCGGACCGTTGCGCCCGCACCACTCCGGTCATGTCACACACCTCACTTCGATCCTGTGGCGACACCGACGACGGCGGCCACCAGCATGCCGCCCCCACCGGCCACGGACATGATCCACCAGGCCCAGGGCATCCCGACAATCGTGACCACCAGGGTGACCAGGAGGATCCAGCCGCCCAGGACCCCCATGACCGTCTCGTTCCACAGTGCGGCACTCATAAGGAAGATGACGCCGACGACGAGGCAGGGCACGGCGTTGGACACGACGCTGGAGACCTCATTGGCCTGACTCGTGTTGAGGGTGGCCAGGAAGGCATTCACTCGGCTCAGGATGATGGCGCCCAGCGGCATCCCGAGAGCCCAGGCGAGACCGTAGTAGGTGCCTTCGCGACTGCTCCGACCGCGGATACCGCGCGTCTTGGGGACGACGTAGGCGAAGGTGAACAGCAGGCCGCCGCGAGGCAGCCGCAGAAGAACAGGTACGGCGCCAACGGCAGACCGTAGTCCGGCCTGCGGTAGAGGGCCAGGGCGGCGTAGCCGACCAGCCAGGCCAGCCCCCAGGCGGTCAGGAGCGGGGTCGCCTTGATCCCGTGCCGCTTGAGAAAGGCGCTCCGCTGGGCGTCGATGACAGCGAGGGCCTCGTCGGGCCCCGCCGGAACCTTCTGGTGCTCAGTGGCAGCACTCATGGTGGACCTCCTCGTGAACAGTGGTTTGCGTTTCAAACCAGTTCCAGGATAGCGGCTTCTAGTTTGCGTTGCAAACTACTTTGAATGAGTCAGCCGTTGCCGAGCGGCTCCTTCCGACGTAGGAGGGTGTGCACAGGCTCGCCCCCTAGAATCGCCGCCATGACAGATGCCGCACCAGGCTCGCCCCCGCCGGCCGGCGACCTCGACCACGCCTCGACGCTCACCGAGCCGCCCAGCGCCGTCGCCCAGCAGGCATCTGCGGCATCCAACCCGTCGGCCACCTCGGCAACCTCGGCACCATCAGCCGAGTCGGCCTCCACCTCCCCCGTCGGCATCCCCGTCATCGGGGTCGCCCCGATGACCGAGCCCGCCGCAGCCTCCAGCCCCGCCACCCCCCGCTCGACGACGCTGCTGGTGGACACCACCGCGCACCGCCTGCGCCGCACCGAGGACCTGCTCGATCTGACCCTGACGCTCCTGGGCATCTTCGCCGTCCTCGTTCTGGCGATCTACGCCCGAGAGACCACCACCGGCGTCACCCAGGACGTCCAGAACGCCCTGGCGGTGGTGCTGCGCCGCATCCTCGTCTTCCCCCCTGCAGACCATTGAGGGCCTGGTCACCTTCATCGTGCCGCTGGCGGTCCTGCTGGACCGGGTCCTGCGCCGCTCCTGGCGCTCCTGCGGTCAGGCCGTCCTGTCGGGGATCGCCGGCTACTCGGTCGCCATCGCCGCGATGACCGGCCTCGTGGCCTGGGGCCCCACCGCCCTGGTCATGGGGCTGACGGTCACCGCCTCAGGCACCGCCCAGCTGGGCGTCTCCACGGTCTTCGCCTCCATGGCGGGCCTGCTCACGGGTGCCGGTGACCGCAACAGCTCCACCGTGATGCGCTCGGGCTGGGCGGCCCTGTGGGTGGTCCTCGGCATGGCCGTCCTGCGCGGCGCCCTGACCCTGCCGGGGGCGGTGCTGTCCCTGCTGCTGGGCCGCACCGTCGGCCTGCTGGTCCGTTACGTCTTCGGAGTGGAGGACCGCCGCGCCCACGGCGTCACGCTCGTGCGCGCCCTGCGTCGGGCCGGGATCGACGCCGTGCGCGTGGTCCGCATGGACCGCGCCCCCGAGGCGCGCGCCTGGGTCGTCACCACCGACGCCCCCCCTGGGCTACACCGAGCAGGTCCGTGAGCAGGTGCGCGAGAACCCGCTGAACCCGGCCCCGCAGGAGCCGGCGAGCCTCGAGCACCCCGCCGGGGACGTCTCCACCCCAGCCGACGAGCAGGTCACCGACCCGACCGCCGGATCGTCGAGCGGGGCGTCCGCCTCCCCCCTCGACCCCACGCCGTCGGACACGGCGGGGGCCGGGAGCACGGAGACGCCGGCGGACGCGAACACGATCAGGCCGGCCTCCGACGTCGACCTGGCCGCGGTCCTGGCCGAGGCCTCCAGCGACGCCCTGTCCCAGGAGCGGGCCTCGGTCCACCGGATGTACGCCGTGTGTGGGACTCGGCCGGCGAGCGCCGCAACGTCACCCTCCTCGACGCCGATCGGCAGGTGGCCGGGTTCCTCTCCAACATCTGGGACCAGATCCGCGTCAGGGGCCTGTCCCCCACCCGTGACCTGTCCCTGCGCCCGGCCGCCGAGCACGCCGCCCTCATGACGATGGAGGCTCGCCGCGCCCAGGTGCGCACCCCCGGCCTGCTGGGCATGGCCGAGGCCGCCGAGTCCGTGCTGCTCGTGACCGACCACGTCGTCGGCGCCCGGTCCATCAGCGACCTGGGGGCCGAGGTCGACGACGACGTCCTGGACCAGCTGTGGAGCCAGCTCCAGCGCGCTCACGCCGCGGGGCTGGCGCACGGGAGCATCGACGCCTCGAGCGTCGTCGTCGATGCGACCGGGAGGCTGTGGCTCCTGGACTGGGCCTCGGGCGAGACGATCTCCTCCGAGCTCTCCCGCCGCGTGGACCTGGCTCAGGCACTGGCGCTGACGGCGCTGGCGGTCGGTGCCGAGCGGGCCATCGACGCCGCCTCCCGCTCACTGACCATCGCGCAGCTGGCCTCGATCGCCCCCATGCTCCAGCGGGTGGTGCTGCCGCGCCAGACCCGCGAGGTCATGGGACGGCGCGGCGCCAGCCGGCAGGTGCTCCAGGATCTACGTGACGCCCTCGTGGCGCTCACCCCCACGGCCGACGCCGAGCCGGCCCGCCTCAACCGCTTCTCCACGCGTGTTGTTCTCATGGTGGTGGTCGGGCTGGTCGCGGTGTGGACATTGATGGCCGGGATGGACTTCCAGCAGGTCTCCGCCGCCGTCTCGCAGGCCAATATCTGGTGGATGCTGGCGGCCCTGGTCTTCTCCGTGGCGACCTACGTGGGCGCCGGGCTGACGCTGGTGGCCTTCAGCCCCGAGCGGCTCTCCCTGTGGCGCTCCACCGAGGTGCACCTGGCCAGCGCCGTCGTCTCTATCGTGGCCCCGGCCGGTGTGGGCGGGGCGGCCATCAACCTGCGCTTCCTCAACCGCAAGGGGGTGCCCACTGCGGTCGGCGTGGCCACAGTGGCCCTGGTCCAGGTGGTCCAGTTCGTCGTCACCGTGGTGCTGCTCGTGGTGCTGGCGGCCATGACCGGCCAGTCCACGGGACTGACCCTGCCCTCGGGCTGGGTCCTGGTCGCCGCGGGCGCCATCGTCGTGGTGGCGGCGGTTGTCCTGACCATTCCCAAGGCGCGCACCTGGGCGTGGGCCAAGATCGAACCCACCTACCGCCAGGTGTGGCCGCGGCTCGTGTGGGTCATGTCCAACCCTGTGCGCCTGGTGCTGGGCGTGGGCGGCGCGCTCATGCTGACCCTGTCCTACATCCTGTCCTTCAGCGCGAGCCTGTGGGCCTTCGGCTACACGGTGCCCTTCGCGGTCCTGGCCATCACCTACCTGGCCTCCAACACGGTGGGCTCGATCGTGCCCTCCCCCGGTGGTATCGGGCCGGTCGAGCTCGCCCTGACCGCGGGGCTCGTCGCCGCCGGCGTCCCCTACGGGGTGGCGCTGTCCACGGCGATCGTCTACCGACTGGTGACCTTCTGGATCCCGATCCCAGTGGGCTGGCTCAGCCTCCAGCGCCTCCAGAAGGTCGGAGACCTCTAGGGCCGGCGGCGGTCCCGGGCCCGGCTCCCACCACAACCGGCACACCGAGCCACGACCAGCTCCTCACCACCATCTCACCTGTACTGCACGAGGTCGGGGCAATCCATGAGGGTCGGGGTCCCGCGGAGAACGGACAACCCCTGGCCAGTGCAACCCGAGGCTCGTGCAGTACGTCCGAGCTCAGGCCCTCGGGCTCGACGACAGCCAGCACCTGCCCCGTAGCCTGGAGGTATGGAGCACAAGCCCGAGCCGTCGTCGAGCCCGGGGGAGGTTTCTGTGCTAAGGCCCCAGCAATGGCTGGAGCGTCACCGCCGCGCCGTCGACCTCACGGTGCTTGTCCTCATCCTGGGCTACAGCCAGCTCGTCCTGCCGGCCACCAGGGCGTCGACGGCGCATCTGTGGCTGCTGGAGGCAGTCAGTGCAGGACTCGGGCTGTGCTGGTTCCTGCGACGCCGCTCTCCCACAGTCGCCTTCGCAGTGGGGATTCTCCTCGCCTGGGCCCAGCTACCGATGGGCCCGGGATCCAGCGTCCTTCCCGCGGACCTCCTGCTGGCGCTGCTGGTTCACCACCTGGCGTCCGCCCGCCGATGGGCGGTTTCCCTTCCCTGCGCGGCACTCGTCAGCGCCTGGGTCGTCGGGGCCTTCATCCCTGTGATCCGCATGGGGTACAGCCGTCTGAGCCTGCCCGCACTCTGCGTCGTCGCCGTCCTGTGGGCCTGGACGGCAGGCGTCCTGAAGCGCACGCGCCGCGCCCACCTGGCCACTCTGGCGCGCAACACCGAGTACCGGCTGCGTGAGTCCGAGCTGCGCCATAAGCAGGCCGAGCACCAGGAGCGTTCACGAATCGCTCGCGAGATCCACGACATCGTCTCCCACGGCTTGGGGGTCATGGTAGTCGTCGCCGACGGCGCGGCAGCGACGGCCGCCTCGGATCCGGACCGGGCGGCGGTGGCCATGCGCCGCGTCCGTGACACCGGGCGCGAGGCCTTGGGTGACATGCGCCGCATGCTGGCCGTCCTGCGAGGGGAGGACGAGGCTCCGCATGTCCCTCAACCCGGTGAGCAGGATCTGGCGGAGTTGGTGACCGAAGCCCGAGATACGGGTCTGCCGGTCCGTCTCGAGGTGCCGGACGCCCTGCACCTGCCGACAGGGATCGGCTTGACCGTCTACCGGATCGTCCAGGAGGGACTGGCCAACGCGCGTCGGCACGCCGGCACCGTCAGCAGCGTCGAGGTCCGTGTGCGCCGGGAGCCCGCGGGCGTCGTCGTCGAGGTACTCGACGACGGCGGAGGTCTGCCTACGCCGAGTGCCGTACCAGCGGTTCCCGGTCACGGCCTCCGTGGCATGCACGAGCGGGTCGCCTCCCACGGAGGCACCCTGGAGGCCGGGCCACGCGACGGCGGCGGCTTCCGCCTCCGAGCGGTGCTGCCGTGGAAGGAGCGGGCGGAGGCGAAGCTCCCAGAACCCCCGGCGCCTTCAGAGCCGGCACCGGAAAGCACAGAGGAGAACGCATGACTCTTCGACTCATCCTCGTCGACGACCAGGAGATGTACCGACTCGGTTTCCGCATGCTGCTGGAGACCCAGGAGGGCATCGAAGTCGTCGGAGAGGCGGAGGACGGACACGCCGCCGTCGATCTGATCGACCGAGTCGAGGCGGACATCGTCTCATGGACGTGCGCATGCCTCGGATGAACGGGATTGACGCAACGCGCACCATCGTCCAGGGCGCTGCCAGCGGCCCTCGGGTAATCGTCCTGACCACCTTCGACCTCGATGAGTACGCCTATGAGGCGATCCGGGCGGGCGCCAGCGGCTTCCTCCTCAAGGACGCCTCCTTGGAGGAGCTCATGGCTGCGATCCACCATGTGCACGCCGGCGACGCGGTCATGGCTCCCTCCACCACCCGCAGACTCATCGAGCACTTCACCCTCCCGCCCCCGGTGATCGATGACGGTGATGACAGGGGTCGGGCCGTGGCACATCTGACCGCCCGCGAGCGCGAGGTTCTAGTGCTCGTTGCCCGCGGGCTGTCCAACGAGGCCATTGCCCGCGACCTGCGTGTCGCCGAGGGGACGGTGCGGGTCCACATCAGCCGGATCCTGGGCAAGCTGGGGCTGCGTGACCGGGCGCAGGCGGTCGTCCTGGCCTACGAGTCGGGCCTGGTCTCCCCACGTAAAGACACAGGCCGGGCGGATCGGGACTTGCAACGGGACGGGCGCGTGGAGCCGTAAGCACTGCGTCAGGAAACGTCAAGCACGACGTCGGCATAACGTATGCACCGTAACTGCGCCCGTATGCACATTGCATAGTCGAGGCTGCTCCTCGCGGCGGAGGCGGGAAGCCGCACCGGCGGGGAGGCTCGAGGTCATGAATGACTTCGTACGCACGATCGATCTCTCCAAACGCTACGGACAGCGGACCGTCGTCGACCGCCTCAACCTGCGCGTACCGCAGGGCTCCGTCTACGGATTCCTCGGCCCCAACGGCGCGGGCAAGTCCACGACCATGAAGATGCTGCTGTCCCTGGTGGAGCCGAGCTCCGGCCAGGTGCTCATCGGCGGGCAACCGATGAACCGGAGCACTCGACGCCGGCACCTGGCCCACATCGGCTCGCTCATCGAGTCCCCGCCCGGTTACGGGCACCTCACCGGCGCCGAGAACATGAGGATCGTCCAGCGCCTGCTCGATCTTCCCAACCACTACGTCAAGGACGCGGTGGACACCGTGCGCCTGGGCGGGCAGATGGACAAGCGGGTCCGCGAGTACTCCCTGGGCATGAAGCAGCGCCTGGGTATCGCCATGGCGCTGGCACGCAGACCCTCGCTGCTCATCCTCGATGAGCCGACGAACGGTCTCGACCCCGCCGGTATCGAGGAGATTCGCCGGCTCCTGAGGTCGTTGGCGTCCGACGGCGTCACGGTCATCGTCTCCTCCCACCTGCTGGGCGAGATCGACCGTATCGCCACCGTACTGGGGATCGTCTCGCGAGGCGGGCTCCTCTTCCAGGGAACGCGCACCGAGCTCATGAGCGCCTCCGCGCCGGACATGCTTCTGGGCTGCTCGCATCCCCTTGCTGCTGCCCACCTCCTGTTCACTCGGGGTGCGGCGTCCACCTATGAGCACGGGCTCCTACGTGTCCCGGGTCTGAGCCAGCAAGCCACGGCCGATGTCGTCGCCCTCCTGGTCCGCGAGGGCATCGGGGTGCACGAGGTCCGCCAGGAGGAGCAGACCCTGGAGGACGTCTTCATGGCCCTCACTCAAGGGGGAGGGTTATGAGGACCGGGTCGGCGACAAGGATGGTGCGCAATGAGTACGCCAAGATGCGCCACCTGCGAATCGGGCTCATCACTGTGCTCCTCCTGCTGGGGGTCTGCGCGCTCACTGTTTTGTCGGCCTTGAGCTCGGGGCTGGTCGACCACCGGTTCGACGCCGACGGCGACGGGTGGCGGCTCCTCATGGCGAGTCTCCATGGCGCCGTCGGACTAACCTCGCCGCTTCTCCTGGCCGTCATGGCGAGCCGTCAGGTGGAGGTGGAGCACTCGGGGCAGGGCTGGATGTCCTCGGCAACCGCGGGCACCACCCCGGGCCGGCTGTGCCGGGCAAAGCTCCTTGCCTTGGGGCTACTCATCTCCCCCATCCCGGCGGCCTGGGGAGCGCTCGTGGTGATCGTTGGCCGCGCCGTCGGACTGACGGCGCCGGTGCCGGTTCCCCGGCTGCTTGCACTGGTAGCGAGCCTGGCAGCCATCAACCTCGCCGTGCTGGGCGCGCAGCTGCTCGTCTCAGCGCGGGTGGAGAACCAGCTCGGGCCGCTGGCGCTGGGGCTGATCGGCATTCTCCTCAGCGTCTTCGCCCCGGTCATGCCGCTGTGGGCGCAGCACCTGAGCCCGTGGACCGCCTACGGGCTCATCGTCCCTGCGGACTTCGCCGGGACGGACCTGGTGGACCTCGATACGCACCTGGTCGGCCTCACGGTTCTGACCGGCGTCGGGGGCGCACTGTTTGCGCTGGTCACTACCCGTTTCGATCATCAGGGGGTGTGAGATGTCCTCCGTCATCATCGAGTTCCTCACGCTGCGCCGCTCGGCGAGCTGGGGCGTGGTACTCGTGCTGCCGACGGTCTCGGTCCTTTGCGCGTGCGTGCTCGTGCGTCCTACGGACTGGCAGCTCCTGTGGGTGCGGTCCATCGGTTTCTACGGGATGGTGCTGCTCCCCGTATCCCTCGGTGTCCTGGCATCCCTCGTCTGGAGGGTTGAGCACCAGGGGTCCAACGGGCTGGCCCTCATGAGCGGCCCCGTCCCCACGTGGAGGACGGTGGTGGCCAAGGCCGCTGCTGCCTGGCTGCTTGCGACCGTCATGCAGCTCGTCCTGGTGATGGCGGCGGCCGCCGTCGGGGCACTCGTCCTCGGGCTGCCGGGCGTTCTGCCGTCGCGGTACCTGGTGGCGGGGCTGCTGATCGCAGTCGCCTGCGCGCCCGTGTGCGCCGTCCAGTCGGGCCTGTCGGCCTTCACCCGGTCCTTCGCCGTGCCGGTGGCGATCGGCCTGGCGCTGACGGGAGCGGGAACGACGGCGCTGCTGGTGCACATTCCGGCGGCCTGGCTCCTACCGCACGCCCTGGTCACTCGCACGACGCAGATCGGCGCCACCAGCGATGGTGCTGCCCTTGTCTTCGCCGCCCAGGACCTCACCTGGACGAGCGCTACCGTCACGGTCGCCACTGGCGCGGTTCTGAGCGCAGTCGTCGTGCTGGTCACCTCTGCGGTGCTCAACCGCGTCGACTCTCGGACCTGAGGGCGCTGCCTCCGCGCGGGCGGGCCGAGCGAACCCGGCCCCGCCCGCTCATGCGACGGTTACTCGCTGCCGCGGCAGGTCAGGCCCTCCTTTGGGCATAGTGCCGGAGATCAGGTAGGTGTCGACGGCGTCGTTGACGCAGGAGGCGTCGCCGCCGTAGGCGGTGTGTCCGTTGCCCTCCCAGGTCAGCAGCTGGCCGGAGTCGAGCTGCTCAGCGAGGGACTTCGACCAGGCGTATGGGGTGGCCGGGTCCCCGGTGGTTCCCACCACGAGGATCGGCGCGGCGCCGTGAGCGTGGATCTGCGTGGGCTTCCGAGTCCCGTTGTGTCCCCAGACGCTGCACACCAAGTCCATGCCGACCGAGGTGTTCCCGAAGATCGGGGCCACACGCTTGGCCTCCTCGTACTGCGCGGCCCAGGTCGTCTTGTCGCCCTCCACCGGGTAGTCCAGACAGGTGACGGCCTGGAAGGCACCACCGCTGTCGTCCTTCGAGGCGGCGTCCTGCTCCTCGGTGGCCGCGAAGGCTGAGCCGTCGCGGTGGTTGATGGCCTGGTCGAGGGCCTTGGTCAGGGGCTCCCAGTTCTGCTCGGTGGTGTAGAGGTACTCGCTCAGGGCAGTGACGATGTCCGAGCCGGTCACGGTGCGGTTCGGATCACTGGTCGACAGGGGCGTGCTGTTGGCGGAGGTGACGAGGTCACGGACCTGCTGGACTCCGGCGTCGGTGCCGCCGCTCAGCGGGCAGCCGCTGGAGGCCTGGCAGTAGTCGACGTAGGTGCGCAGCGCCTGCTCGAAGCCCTTGGCCTGCCCCAGCCCCTGCTCGGCGAGGGACAGGGAGGGGTCGATGGCGCCGTCGAGCACCATGCGCCCGGTGTTGGCGGGGAAGTTATCGGCGTAGACGGAGGCGAGGTAGGTGCCGTAGGAGAAGCCCAGGTAGTTCATCTTCTCCTGACCGGCCAGCGCCCGCAGGATGTCGAGGTCCCGGGCCGCGGAGACGGTATCGACGTGGTCGAGCAGGGCGGCGGGCTCGGTATTGGAGGCACACTGCTCGGTCAGCTCCTGGAAGGACTGCCGGGTCGACTCCGCCCACTCCTCGTAGGAGTCGCCGCTCGAGGCGGTCCCGGCGGAGGCCGTTGCGGAAGCCGTGCTACCTGCGGAGGGTGCACTCGAGGCCGACGGCAACGCCGAGGTCTCCCCGGAGGCGGAGGGCTCGGCGGTGCTACCGGATGAGTCGTCGTCGCTGGAGCAGGTGATGGCCGTGGAGGAGCCGACCCCGCGCGGGTCGAAGCCGATGATGTCGTAGGCGCTGAGCAGATCGGGGCTGAAGGCGTTGCCCGCCCGCTCGGCGAAGGAGACCCCGGAGTCGCCGGGGCCACCGGGGTTGATGAACAGGGCGCCCTGCGAGTAGCCGCCGGTGGCGGCGCGCTTCTTCATGGCGATTGAGATGGTCTCACCTTTGGGATTGGCGTAGTCGAGGGGACAGTGATGACGGCACGCCCGAAGTTTGGCGTTATCGGTCTCCTCCTCGGAGGAGTCGGACGTCTCGGTCGCGCCGTCGGAACTCGGGGCGGCTGTTGTCTGCGCCGACGTCGTGGCTGCGGTCGTCGTGGAGGCACTCGCCTGGGCGGTCTTCTCGGAGGTCTTCTCCATGCCGTCGGCGGCGCCGCAGGGGTACCAGTTGACGGCCTGGCGGTAGAAGGACTCCAGGCCGGAGGGAATCGGGCCCGGGACGGTGGCCGAGCCGCCCGCTGCGGGGGCGACTCCCTGTCCCGCAGGCGCTCAGGCACCCGCCGACGAGGACCGCCAAGGCGCTGATCCCCGCACGTCGACGGCGCGGCGAGCCGCCTGCCATCGAGGACTCCGCAGCCGTCTGCGCCGGGTTGGCGCGCCCTGAGTCGACCGGGCGCTGCCTCACTGTTCTTCTCATGCCCGGCATCCTACAAACGCGACCTGTGCCTGCCGCACAGCGTTCCTTCGGCCGCCACGAGTGCCCAACGGCACCGACCAAAGAATGAGGGCCGGCCGCCCCAAGGAACGATCGCTCATCCATTCGGATGAGGCAGCAGGAAGATGATGTGAAGTCGCGATTGGGTAGCGACGCACACCGCTGATGTCAGAGGGGGACACTCCATACTCGAAATTTGTCTGACCTTCCGCCCCTGTCGTACGCTATACCAACAGGATCCGATCGTGTGGTTGTTTTTGACATGAGTCAGGAGGGACGGACACCGTGACAGCAGCGTTCCGTTCTACCCAGCCCGCTCTTTTGAGGCTTTTAAAGCATGTCAGAAAAAACTCCCAAACCGTACCGACGCCCTACATTATCATCAGCATAGTTTTTGCTCTCATCAACGTCTCCCTACCAATAGCGCGCGACGTTATGCTCCCCTCAGACATTCCGTTCGTCATGCTGGCACCCCTTTTATGCTCACTTGTCCCCTTCTTCCCCCATCCGGCGAGCATTGCATACTCTGCATGCTGGCTCGTTTTGCTCATCGCACCGCATGCGTCCGCCAGCGACATGATAATAACCAATTTACTATTTCACTTTTTTCTCGGTCGCTTTCTATCCATAAATAAACTAGCCATAGTTTTTCTATTCAACGAGGCGGCATACGCACTCGCTCTCGCCTCCACCAAGCCTCCGACTCAAGAGATAAGGACTTTTCTTTTTAACGCCATCTCAGGTCTAATATTAATCACGATCGGCGTCACGGTTTATCAGGCTGAAAAATATTGGAGAAACAAATTTCGCGCTACTGAGCAACGTCTAAATGAAGTTCGGGATGAGATCGCTAAAGAGATGCACGATCTCGTTGCCTACTCCATGTCGCAAACCGTGCTTCGTGCCCGGCTCGCGGCCGAGAATCCATCTTACCCTCAAGAAGCTCGTAATGACTTCTCTGCACTTGCCGGAACCGGAGCCGACGCCCTCCATGAACTGCGAATACTTCTTTACGCCCTACGAAAAAGTTCCAACTACTCTTCACTTCCTACGCTTGAGGTATCCATGCAGCCACGTCAGAGCATCGAGGCATCCATGCGCCTCGTGGCGCAAGATCTTCGCAACGCAGGGTTTCAGATAGAGTGTCATATAGCGGACAACGTGAATCTCAACCGAGGTCAAATATCAATTTTGTCTCGCGTTCTTAGGGAGATGGCCGCAAACATCATCCGACATGGCGATCCCAATAAACCTGCAAGTCTCTTTATCTCTCAGAACCAGCAGCATGTCCGGCTGCTTTCCACCAACTCTGTGCGCGAGAGTCGAACCTCACCTCTACCTTCTTCTGGTATGGGCGTATTGGGTATGCAAGAACGACTGGCAGCACTCGATGGCACACTCACGACCTCAAATGAGGACGGAACATGGCTCGTCAGCGCAATCATTCCTATCCCCTCGATTAAGGACACGGAGTACACCACGTGATTGATGTCGGCATTGTCGATGATGACGCCCTTGTTCGCCATGCACTCACCACGCTTCTCAATGCACAGAGTGACATTTCTGTAGCCTGGACGGCTAGCGACGGGGAAGAAGTGATCCAACTTCTCGGCTCGCCCAAGAATTCGTCTGTCCAGGCCATTCTTCTTGACATTCAAATGCCCCGAATGGATGGGATCACCTTATCAACTATCGTTCACAAAAAGCTGCCCAACATCGCAATACTGATACTCACGACGTTTATCAATAGAGAACTAATTGACCGTACCCTGGCAGCTGGAGTGAACGGCTATATCGCGAAAGAAGACTCGATCGAATCCATCGCCGGAGCAATTCGTCAAGCGGTCGGAGGAAATTTAGTACTATCCCCCGGCCCTGGAAACCAGCTACGCACGAGAACTCCATCAACGGCGGACGAAGCCAAACCAAGGCCCACTGAGGAGACGAAGGCAGCAGATGCCTCCGGCCCTCCCGAACTTAGCCGCCTATCACCTCGCGAAATCGAAGTGTTGAAACTCATGATTGACGCTTTATCTAACAAGCAAATCGCCAGACGGCTCAACGTCAGTGAGGCAACGGTGAAAACTCACGTTTCTACACTCATCGCTAAACTTGGAGTACACGATCGAGTAGGCGCAGTGGTCAAAGCATTGCGTCACGGACTCGCCTAGAATTTTTCCGATAAACGTGCATAGTTTTCGACAAATGAGGGCATGCAACTAACCAGCCATGGCGGGAAATCACGAGTGAGAAACATCGATTGTGAACGGTTCTGAGTCAGCGATAGCTACAGACTTCCGAATGGTATGGGCTTTGGTAAGGATTCGACGATGGGGATGATCACGACAGGCTCAGCACGGTCACCCTTGCACCCGGTCTGAAGTGGGAGGCCGTTGCGGAAGGCCAGTAGCCCAGCAATGACCTGAGGCATCCTGTCTCTCCTTGGAGTAGCGCATTTTTTTGAGGTCGTCCTCGCGCTCGACCACAACGTATGAGGTGCAGGAGTGTACGTCGTACAAGCACACGTCAGTCCCATCGGCGGGGACGTAGGGCAGGCAGGTCTGTCGATCCTGTTGCCGCCGCCAAATGGACAAAGGCGCCTTCAAGAATCTTCCGCAGCGACCGAGCACTAGGCTCAACTCACATCACCGAGTACCGGCCGAACCGGCCGAAGTCGACGAATCATCGACAGCGCGGGATAGGGTCCGGGACTGGCTACCCCAGAGCAACGCAGCGATAATCATTATTGGTAACATTCTCATCGGCGGTGTTGTTGACCGCGCCCGTATTGGCAATCGCTTCTGCTTCAACATCTCTCCTCTGATCGCGATCTGCACGGCCATCACTCTGAGACTGCCCAGAACGTCACGTAGAGACGGACTCACCTCCCCACTCCATAACAGTGGAATGCCGAAAGCATTTAAAAGCAAAAACTGTCAATATACGCGGTGGGAGTCTTAGATCTTATCAATGCGACTATCATCCACATGGCCCAACCGATCGGCCGATCCCCTGGCGTAAAAGTGGTGCCACTATTGATTCGTCACACCGACCACATCAACCTAAAAGGGAGTCTCAATGTTTTTCTTCCTTCCATCCAGGCGCCTACCAAATCCAACTAATCCAAAATCTGGCCTTGATTGGGCATGTTGGCTTATTGGGTTCTGCTGACGATTTTCACGACGAACAACCACACTGCCACCCATCGACCTTATTTCTAATACAGAACATTCCAGGAAAGGGGGATCACATCACGCAATAAAAAGCACCCAACATCGCGCATGTCGAACCGCACGAATAGCATGGTTACACACACTCTCCGAATGGCTGCGCTATTCACCCAACTGACGACATCACTAGTCATCACCACAGAAACAAGGAGCGATCATGAAGAAGTACCTGAAGGGCGCAATCACTGCAGGCGCCGCAGGCATCATCCTTGCAGGAGGAATGGCCTCTCCCGCGTCCGCCGCTATCAAAGGCCCCTTCTACGTGACGGGCCCCGGACCGGGAAAGTGCCATGAGATTACTATTGAGTTCTACACGCCGGGATCCGCACAGCACTCAAGGATCGAACGTATGACTAAGTGCGGTACTGGCAAAACAGTTCGGCACTACAATTCGAACCACACTAAGTGGCGGATCATCGGTAACCGAGTGTACCGTATCTGAATCCCCTAGCCCTCAGTTCTCGCGCAACTGTCGACAACAAACTCAGGAAATCCGCGTAGTCACAGTTCAACATCGGCCGGTGTGCACCACAAAGCGACTGTGGTGCACACCGGCCCACCATCACCTCAGCATTAAAAAAAGGGAGACATAGAATGAAGACATCAATCAAGGGGGCATTAACAGCCGGCGTCGTTGGCGTGATCCTGGCAAGTAGCCTGGCGACACCAGCCAATGCTGCAGTTATCGAGCGCGATTTCAGCGTCACCGGCCCCGGTCCCGGAAAGTGCCGCGAACTCGACATCGAATTTTACACGCCCGGATCATCGCAAGCGCCTCGACATGAAAGCCTGCTTGCTTGCGGAAATCGCACAGCCACCGCTCACTTCCGTTCCAATCACACTCACGTAAGAACGACGGAGCGAGACATTTGGGACGGCCCTTTCAAAGTGTACAGTAACTGATCCACGAAACTCGCAAGGGCCCGGCGGTGCAGATCGTGTCCAAGTCCTGTGGGAGGCCTTACACGATGCCTACGCCCGTCTGGGGCTGGGCGAGGCGGTTGTGGATGGCTGGGCCTTGGGGCAGACAATCGCGCTCGTCTGACCGAGCCGATCTCCAAGGCCCAGCTCCACCGCATCCTGGGTAAAGCAGGCAGAGGTAAGCCAGCATGCGGAGTTCCGCACCCCACCGATTCCTTCACCCTCACCCGCGACGGTGACCAGCCGGCCCTGGACGCCCTCAGCCTCCACCGACACCGACGGCGCGATCGCCGGCATCGACTGGTACGTCCAGCACGCCAACGGCACCGAGGAGATCCTCACCGGAACCCGGGCAACCACCACCGTCCCCACCGACAAGCAGGCCGTCGTCACCGCCGTCATCACCGACAACCAGGGCAAGGAGACCTTCACCACCCAGACCTCCCCCACCATCGGTTAACAGCCAGAATCCCGGCCCAATATCGACAGATTCTTCACAGACGACGCGGCTCCGGGTCGTCTGTGAAGAATCTGTTGTTAGAAAGGCAAAGCGCGGCCATCAGGGCGCCGACGGCGCATCCGTCCCTTCCCGAAGTCGCCGACTTGGTCCCGCTGCCGGGTCGTGGTTGACTCAACGCCCTACCACGATCCGAGGAGCGCCATTTGCCCGCGTCCGGCACCCCGCCACAGCCCGCCGACCAGGTCGGTTCTACCGACTCGACCACTCACCACCCACGCCGTCGGCGCCGCCCGGCCGGGCGGCTGGTGATGCTCACGGTCATCGCGGTTCTGCTCGGCGCGAGCCAGGCGACACCCGCGGTGCATCTCGACCCACCCGACCTCAGCGGCCTGCCGGAGGGGGCATACGTGGCTCTGGGCGACTCCTACGCCTCGGGCTTCGGGGTGCCGCCCTACGCAGAGGGCACCGACGTCACGGACGGCAACACCTGCCGGCGCTCAGCAGGCTCCTACGCGCACATCGTGAGCAAGAGGATCGGGCGGAACCTGGAGATGGGCGCCTGCTCCGGGGCCCGGACCCGCAGCTTCTACGAGGCCAACGAGTCCTGGGGAGAGGTCGCCCAGCTCGACCGACTCGGCCCCGCCACCGGCCTGGTCACCTTCTCCATCGGGGGCACTGACGCCGGCTTCGCCAGGATTCTCGGCGACTGCATCGGCGGTGGAGACCGGGGCTTCCTCTCAGCGGCCGGCTGCAGCAGCGACGCGGAGGTGACCGGTGCGGTCGACGGCGCCATCGACGCCCTGGCCGGCAAGACCACGCGTGACGGCGTCTACAGCTACGAGTCGATCATGACCGATATCGGCACCCGGTCCCCCAACGCAGCGGTCGTTGCCGTCGGCTACCCGCGCCTCTTCCCCGAGCAGGGTGGATCCGGCGGGCTCCTCCCGGGCCGCTGCCACGGCGTCACCAAGGTGGACCAGCGCTGGATCAACGCCAAGACCGACGAGTCTCAACACCGCTTTCAAGGCCGCGGCCCCTGCGCCACGGCTACCTGTTCGCCGACCCCACTGAGAACTTCGAGCGCCACGAGCCTGTGCGGCCGTCACGGCTCGTGGATGTTCGGGCTGCTCGAGACCGGGCGCTTCCACCCCAACATCGACGGTCACCGCGCCACGGCCGACGCCGTCATCAAGGCCCTGGGCGTCGCCAACCGACCACCCAGCCGGCCCAGCTCGCCGACGTCGAGGCGCAGGCCGCCAATGCCCGGCCCGTGGCTGCGATCAGCGTCTCCCGTAACGGCGATCGCCCTGGCCCTGGACGCCTCGGCCTCCACCGACACCGACGGCGCTATCGCGAGCGTCGACTGGCACGTCCAGCACGCCGACGGCACCGAGGAGGTCCTCACCGGTGCCCGGGCAACCACCACGGTCCCCGCCGATGAGCAGGCCGTCGTCACCGCCGTCGTCACCGACAACCAGGGCAAGGAGACCTTCTCCAGCCAGGTCTCCCCGGCCGCCAGCTGACCGTCCGCGCGTTCGCGGGGTAGGTCGCTCGGTCGTACCTTTAACCCTCGAACGCGCGGCATAAGGCACGAACGCGCGAGGGCGGGTCACCCCCTGGCCCAACCCTGCGAGCTTCAGTCGCCGACGGCGCGCAGGTGCCTCAGCACCTCGGCGTGGGCGGTCGGGGTGCCCACGAGGAGCGAGCCGGCGCGGCGCACATCGAAGGGCGCCCCGTCCATCCGGGTGAGAACCACGCCGGCCTCGGTGCACAGCAGCGCCCCGGCCGCGACGTCCCAGGGCTGGAGCAGCGGCTGGGCGTAGACGACCGCGCCGCCCGCGGCCACCTCCGCCATCTCCAGGGCGGCCGCACCGTAGCAGCGCATGCCGCGCGAGGCCTCGATGGCCCGACCGATGCCCGCGTCCTGCGTGAGCTGGTAGTGGGCGATGAGCATGCCCTCGCTCAGAGGCAGGTCCTCCACCGGCTCCAGCGTCCGCGGCGTCGCACCGTCGGCGCCCGCCGCCTCCACCGTGAGCGGCTGAACCGATGCGCCCCGTCCGCGGATGGCCGTGTAGAGCCGGCCCGCCACGGGGTCGGCGAGGACTGCGACCACGGGCTCGCTGTCGTCGACCAGGGCCAGGAGATGGCCCAGTCGCGGTGGGTGGCCACGTAGTTGAGGGTTCCGTCGATGGGGTCGAGCACCCAGGCCCGCCCGCGGTAGTCCTCGAAGTCCTCGACGCGGTGCGCCTCCTCGCCGTGGAGGGGGATGCCGGTGGCCTCCAGGTGGCCGGCGATGCGCCCTCGACGCCGCGGTCGACCTGGGTGACCAGGTCGTTGCGATGCGCCTTGGCCTCGACGCGCGCCTCTCACCCGGGTTCAGGGCGAAGGCGGCCGCCTGGCGGACCGCAGCCACCCCGCGAGCGAGCAGGTCCTCCAGGGAGGCCGACGACGTCGACCCCTCCGACGGCTTCTGGTGTCACTGCGCCTCCACCACCAGCACTCACGACTGGAGCTCCTGCCGTCTGGCGAGTCGGCGGCTGTGGACGAAACCAGGCCACCCCAGCACCACCAGCCACAGGGGTGAGGCGAAGACCGCGATACGGGTGTCGTGGGCCTGGGTGAGGGTCCAGACGACGAAGGCGAAGAAGGCCAGGCACAGCCAGGCCGCCCAGCGCTCACCGGGCAGGCGGGAAGGCGCTGGCCCGGTGCGCCTCGGGCCGCAGGGTGAGGAACCGCAGGTACTCACGACGATGATGCACCACACGAGAATGAACAGGACGCTGGCCACCGTGGTCACCGTCAGAAGGCCTCTGATGATGGACTTGGAGGTGTAGAGCAGCGGGATCGAGGTGAGCAGACTGGCGCAGGTGACGGCCAGGGACACCCCCGGCACCGAACGGGCCGTCACCAGGAAGATGGGGGCGTTGTCCGCCCAGGACAGGCCGAAGAGCATCCGGGAGGTGGAGTAGACCCCGGAATTGGCCGACGACGCCGCGGCCGTGAGCACCACGAAGTTGACGACACTGGCGGCCACGCCGAGCCCCGCCAGGGCGAACATGGCCACGAAGGGACTGTCCTTGGGGTTGATCTCCCGCCAGGGGGTGACGGCCATGATGGCCGCGAGCGCCCCCAGGTAGAACAGGACGATGCGCACCGGGATGGCGTTGATGGCCCTGCGGGAGAGTGATCTCCGGGTCCTGGCTTCGGCGGCCGCGGTCCCCACGAGTCTCGGTGCCCACGAAGGCGAAGATGGCGATCTGGAAGGCCCCGAAGAACCCGCTCGCACCGTTGGGGAACAGGCCTCCGCTCCAGATGTTGGAGAGCCCGGGCGTGGGCGCCGTTGGGCGCCGTGAACCCGCGCAGCACCATGAAGGCACCGACGACGACGAGCGCCATGATGGCCACGATCTTGATGATGGAGAACCAGAACTCGATCTCCCCGAAGGCCTTGACGGTGGCGAGGTTGAGGCTGAACAGCAGGACCACGGTGGCCACCGGCGTGATCCACAACGGCAGGTCCGGCCACCAGTACCTCACGTACCCGGTGATGACGATGACCTCGGCCACAGCCGTCACCAGCCAGCACACGTAGTAGGTCCAGCCCACGAAGAAACCGGCCCACGGCCCGATGAGGTCATGGGCGACGTCGGCGAAGGACTTGTAGGACAGGTTGGACAGCAGCACCTCGCCCAGGGCCCTCATAACCAGGAAGAGGATGGCGCCGATGATCGCGTAGACGAGGAACACACCGGGACCGGCCAGGGCGATCGTCTTTCCCGACCCCATGAACAGCCCTGGTTCCGATCGCCCCGCCGATAGCGATGAGCCTGGACGTGGCGGTTGGTGAGGTGGCGCTGGAGCCGGGGCTCGGCGTCGTGGTCCACCATCGGGTCGAGGTCAGGACGCAAAGGCGGCGCTGAGGACCCGGCCGCCGAGGTGGAATCGGCGGGCGGCGGCGTGTGGGACATCTCGTCTCCTGATCGTGGGTGACGCCACGAGCCTAGCGCTACGAGGTTCATCCCCGATTCACACGGGTAGGCTCAGCGCCAGAACTTCGAGGAGCAGGTCCGCCACTCGATTCCGGCTGCGATCGTCGTCGTCATCGGCGCCTGGGTGATGATCTACTACTCGATCGTCCAGTGGGAGACGATGAAGCAGGTCCCCGCCTGGGACCTGGCGATCTTCTCCGAGCCTGGCCAAGGCCTACTCCCACTTCCAGGCCCCGATCGTGCCGGTCAAGGGTGATGGGTACAACCTCCTGGGTGATCACTTCCACCCGATTCTCCTTCTCCTGGGACCGATCTGGCGGCTCTTCCCCACCCCCTGAGCCTGCTCATCACCCAGGACCCTGTTGTTGGCGGTCTCGGCCTGGCTGCTGACCCGCCCTGGCCAGCCGGCTGACGAATCAGTGGGTGGGCGGCGCCCTGGGGCTCGCCCACGTCCTGTCCTGGGGGATGCAGGGAGCCGTGGCCGCGCAGTTCCACGAGATCGCCTTCGCCATGCCGATGCTGGCCTGCGCCTCGGTCGCCTTCGTGGAGCGGCGCTGGGTGGCGGTGACGGCCTGGTCGGCGCCACTGGTCCTGGTCAAGGAGGACATGGGGCTGACGGTCCCTCATGATCGGGGGTGGCCGTCATGCTCACCTCGCTGGTGCCGGCCTGGTACCGCGCCTGCACGGTCAGCGGGGCCGGTGGCCGGGGAGCCGACGTCCTCGACGACGCCGCTGAGGCCGATGCCGCCCGCAACCGGCGTCGGGGGCTGCGCCCGCGTGGGCATGATCGTCGGCGGGATCGCGGCCTTCCTCTTCTCCATCCTGGTGTTCCTGCCGGCCTTCAACATCAACGGGTGTGGGACTACGGGCTGAGCCTCGCAGGACAAGCCCACCTCACCGGACGCCCTGGCCCAGAAGGTCAAGGTGGTCGTCATGCTGATTCTCACCAGCGGGATCGTCGGGGTGACCTCACCGTGGCTGCTCGTGGTGCTGCCGACGCTGGCGTGGCGGTTCCTGGGGTCGGTGGAGTTCTACTGTGTGGGACAACTGGCACTACAACGTCACCCTCATGCCGATCGCCCTGGGGGCGCTGCTCGACGTCGTCGCCCGCCGCCGAGCGCACGGCTCCTACGTGGCCGACCGCCCCTGTCAGAGAGGTGGGGGGTCGACGGCCGGGAGGTCATGGACTCTCAGCCGAGACCTGAGGACGAGAGCACCGCCGATGAGTCCGACGTCGAGGTCCCGCACCGGCACCCGACCGCCTTCCCCACCTGGCTCACGGTGCCGATGCGGCACCGCTTCGTGGTCGCGACGAGCATCCTCACCGCCGTGGTCACCGGGGTTCTGACCGGCCCCTACCTCCCGCTGTGGAAGGCCACCGACCAGAACTTCGACCCACTGAGCGCCGAGGCCAAGGAGACCGACGAGGCGAAGAAGCCCGAGACGCGGCGGGTGGCCACCGCCCGCGAGGTCATCGCCACCATCCCTGAGGGGGCCACGGTGGTCACCGACCTGTCGCTGCTGGCCTACCTGGTACCCCGGGCCGAGGTCTCCTGGTCGGGCACGAGCGGCCCCGACAAGGAGTACATCGTCATGAGCCGGAACAGCAACAACCAGTGGGGCACCACCGACGCCGCCACCTGGGGCGAGAGGCACACCACGCGGGGGGGCCACCTACTCCCTCATCTTCAACAAGGACGGCTACCAGATCGCCAAGCGCGATGACTGAGGCGGGCCCCGGCGCCGATGCTGACACCCGCGACGCCTCCGAGGCCGTGGGCGTTCCCAAACCGGGGGCTGTCCCCGACCCAGAGGCTGAGCCATCACCCACGGCCGCTGCGGGCTCCCCGCCAGTGGTCGGGCGGGCTCCGTCAGTGGCCGCCTCCCTGGCCCTGGTCGCCGCGGGAGGTTGCGCGGGCACGCTGGTGCGCGCGGCCCCTGGCGCGGGCCTGGCCCACAGCACCCGGGCACCCTGCCGGTGACGACGCTCGCCCTCAACGTCGTCGGGGCCCCTGGCCCCTGGGTCTGCTGCTCGGGACGCTCGGCGAAGGACGTCCCCGCCTGAGGCTGGCCCTGGGCACGGGGGTGCTGGGCGGGCTGACGACGCACCTCGACCTTCATCCTGGAGAGCCACCGGCTGCTGGCCCCCGGAGGGACGCCGGCCACCCGGTCCTCGGCGCCGCCCTATCTGGTGGGGTCGATGGCGGCCGGGCTGGGCGCGGCCGGCCCCGGGCTGTGGCTGGCCTCTCGCCCTACACCGCCCGGGCCACGCAGACGGCGGTCTCCCTACCGGAGGCGTCATGAGCGGGGCCGCCGCCCCGGACTGGCGACCTGGCTCGCCGACTGGCTCCCCTGGCGATGGCCGGCGGGTGGGGGCGGCCTGCCGCTGGTGCGTGGACACCGCCGTCAGCCGCTTCAGCGGCCGAGCCGTCCGGGACGCCTCAGCGGGCGCCTTGCAGCGGCGTCGTTCCGGGTGCGGCGCTGCGGATGCCGTGGGCACCGTCGTCGTCAACGTGACGGCCTGCCTCCTCATGGGCGTGCTCGTGGGGTGGGCGGGAGGCCCACCGCACTCCGGGAGCCTGGGCCGCCACCGCGCTGACTGTCCTGGGGACCGGCTTCCTGGGCGGGTACTCGACCTTCTCCACGGCCTGCGTCGAGGGAGCGCGCCTGCTGCTGGCCGGGCGGTGGGGGCCGGCCCTGGCGCACGCGACCCTCATGACGGCGGGGACGCTGGGCGCCGTCGGACTCGGGCTGGCCGGCGGCGCAGCACTGCGCTAGGGCTGCGTCCGGCCGGAGCTCGATCACTTTCGACCGAATCTTCAAAAACGACGCGTATACGTGTCGCCCTGTGAAGATTCGGTCGAAGCTGCGCGACGACGTCGCCCGAGACCAACCTGAGACGGCTGTGACGAACTGTGCTCTCATCTCGCCGTATCAGGCGTGCTGTGGGGCGTGCCTCCTGACAGACTCGCTGCCATGAGTGTTCAGCCGCCTTCTTCGACGCCGACGCAGACGCAGTCGAAGACCAACCGCGCCACGGTCATCACCCTCGTGGTCATCGCCGTCATCCTGGCCGTCCTCGCCGCAGTGCTGCTGCAGAACGTCGCCTCCCGGCGCCATGACGCCGCCGCCACCAGCCAGGCCTCCGGCTCCGATTCTTCCACCGCGGTCCGCGAGCCCGTACCGGCCCCTCCGGTCGCCGACCAGCAGACCCTGGGCTCATCCACCTGAGACCCATCGCGACCCGACCGACGGCCAGGCCAAGGGCAAGGTCGACGCACCGGTCGTCATGGTCATCTACTCCGACTCGCCTGCCCCTACTGCACCCAGTTCGCCCAGAACGTCGAGCCCGAGCCTGACAGCCTGGTCGACCAGGGACGTTGCGCATTGAATGGCGCGACCTGGCCCAGATCAGTGAGACCTCGCCCCTGGCCGCTCAGGCCGGGCGGGCCGCCGCCAAACAGGGCAAGTTCTGGAGTTCCACGACGCCGTCTCACGCCGCCGCCGACCCCAAGGACCACCCGGCCTACACCGAGGACTCCCTGGTCGACTTTCGCCAAGAAGGCCGGGGTGCCGGATCCGAAGAAGTTCCGCGCCGACATGACCGCCGACGAGACCGTCAAGGCCGTCTCCGAGGCCACCAACCATGCCCACTCCATCGGCATTCAGGGCACCCCGTTCATGATCGTGGGCGAGACCTATATCAACGGCTACCAGGACGCCGACTACATGACGGCGGTCGTCAAGAGCCAGGCCGCCAAGGCCAAGGAGACCAAGGGAGCCACGAGCCCCGCGGCACCGGCGTCGGCGTCGGCTAACTGACCACCACGGAGCGGAGCAACGACGGGTTCGGGCGGCGGGCTCACTCGATCCGCCTCAGGGTTCATCCCCCGACTCGCCCCACCGGCGGGCCCGGGGACGCTATTCTTCCACCACCTGTCCCATCGATCGTCTGACGAGCAGCAACGCGGATGGCAACGTCAACAACGGTCGTTTCAACAAGGAGCGCGAGCATGGCACTGAGCATCGGCGTGGATGTCGGCGGAACGAAGATCGCGGCCGGCGTCGTCGACGACGACGGGAAGGTTCTTCAGACGATTCGGCGCGATTCTCCCGCCTTCAGCCGCCAGGCGATCATCGACACGATCACGATGGTGGTGCACCGGCTGCAGGAGGACTCTTTCCCGACGTGGCCACCGTGGGCATCGGGCGGCCGGGATGGTGTCCTCGGACCGCAACACGATGGCGCACGGCACCAACCTGACTGACCGGGATGCGGATCGGCGACGTCATCTCCGGAGGGCGTGGGCCTGCCCGTCGTCGTCGAGAACGACGCCAACGCCTTCGGGTGGGCTGAGGCCCGCTTCGGGGCGGCCCGGGGCAAGCACAACGCCCCTCATCGTGGCCATCGGCACCGGAGTCGGCGGGGCGATCATCGTCGACGGCCACCTCCTGCGCGGGGCGGCCGGACTTTGGCGGGAGATCGGGCACATCAACGTCGTCCCCGGCGGACGCCCCTGCGGCTGCGGACTGAGAGGCTGCCTGGAGCGCTACAGCGCCGGCACGGCCCTGGGGGTCAACGGCTGGGAGCCTGGCGCAGTTCCGCCCCGGCTACGCGGCCCGCATCATTGAGCCCTCTCCGGCGGCAACCCGGAGCACATCTCGGGCAAGGCTGTCACCGCCGCGGCCCGCGAGGGCGACCCGGCCGCCTTGAGTGCTACGAGCACTCACCCACTGGCTGGGGTGGGGCTGGCGGATGTGCGCGCTGCTGGACCCCGAGGTCATCGTCATCGCCGGCGGCCTGGCCGAGGCCGGCGACATCCTGCTGACTCCCGCCCGCAAGGCCTTCGCCGAGAACCTCACGGCCGGCACCTACCGGCCCGCCATTCCGGTGGTCCTGGCCGAGGGAGGTCAGGAGGCCGGGCTCGTCGGCGCCGCGGACCTGGCCCGCCAGCCCTGAACCACCCGGGCACCATCCTCGGGTCGGCCTGGAAACCATCAGCCATCCGGGCTCTTACGGGGACCTTGCGAGATGACGCGGCGTCAGCGTGCGCTATTGCACCGACGCTCCCATTGTTAGGTATGCCTTACCTCGGTTAGCGTCGACATACTCGCCCCGCCCTCCAGGCCCATCTCCGGTCCGGCCTTCGGCACGCCCATCATCCTTCCCAAGGGCCGCCATGGCGTGCACGGCACCGGAGAACGGGAGCAGCCCCATCCGATCGCCCAACTACCGGTGCCGTCTGATAGCCGCCTCAAGCAGTCCTCAGAGCGGCCTCGAGGGCGCTTCCCCAACACCACACCACCAGACGCACGAAGGAGTCCCGAGATGAGCCCAGCCAGACCGTCCGCCCTCACCGACATCTCCGTTCCGCTTCTTCCATGTCACAGTGGCGGCAGTCCGCGACGTGACGCCGTCCATGCGACGCTTCACCTTCATCGGGGATGATCTGGTCCACTACGCCGACCCGGGCTGGGACCAGCGGATCAAGCTGGTGCTGCCGGCGCCGGCGTCGGGTTACAAGCAGCCACCCGACGGCGAGGACTGGTACGGCCGGTTGATGAAGTTTCGCCCTGAGGAGCACCGGTGCCCGATCCGTACCTACACGACGCGCACGGTTCGCCACGAGGTGGAGGTTCCGGACGGAACGCGTGCGGAGGTGGACGTCGACATGGTGGTGCACGATCCGCTCGGCCCGGCCTCTCGGTGGATCCTGAGGCTGAGGTCGGTACCGAGGCGGTCCTGCTGGGGCCGAACCGGCAGTGGGACGGCGATGCCGGGGGCGTGGACTTCGTACCTCCGCAAGTGACCGAGCGCTACCTGCTGGGCGGGGACGAGACGGCGGCACCGGCGATCGCCCGGATCCTAGAGGATCTGCCCGCGAGCGCGCGGGGAGTCGCCGTCGTCGAGATGCCCGGTGACGCGGATGCCCCTTACCTGCCTACGCACCCCGGGATCGAGGTGCGGGTGGCTGGACGCAACGGCCGCTCGCACGGGGAGCTGCTCGTCGAGGGTGTACGCCGGGCCGCCGAGGCCCTGTGTCCGGTAGGGTGCCGCAGGAGGTCGAGGAGATCGACGTCGACCGTGAGTCGCTGTGGGACGTGCCGCGCCACGCCAAGGGCGGGGACGCACTCAAGCGCACCACCCTGTACGCGTGGCTCGCCGGGGAGGCGGCTGCGGTGCGGACGATGCGTCGCCACCTGGTCAGCGAACGTGGCATCGACCGGCGCTCTGTGGCCTTCATGGGCTACTGGCGCCAGGGCCGCGCCGAGGCCTGAGCCCGAGGGCTCCCGCACCGGCCAGCTGAACGGCAGATCGCGTCATCGAGAACGTACTTTCCGCGCGAGAACTGCGTTGTCCCGCAGATGACTGGGGGTGGACCTCAGTCGTCTGCGGGAGAAGTACGTTCTCGCGGCGAAGCGCAGTCGCCGATTCCCAGGGGCGCCCAGCTCGTCCTTAGGCGGTCAGTCCGCCTGGGAGCGTTGACGGCTGCCGGATGGCACGGAGCTGTCGACGTCTTCGGCGCTGTCGGCACTCTGGGCCGTTGCCCCAACCTTCTCAGCCTTGTCGGCGATCCGCTCAACAACCGGCCGGCCGTGGTCGGGATCCGCCTCGCCGACGCCGTCGCCGTCGAGGTCGAGCCTGGTCGAGCACTTCCTGGTCGAGCCTCATCGGGGTCACGCACGGGCGAGTCGCCAGCGGACAGGAAGATCCCCACCCAGCGCGAGCGGGGGTCGGAGTCGATGAGGAGGGCCTTGACGAACAGCGTCAGCGGCACCGCCAGGATGGTCCCCAGCGCCCCGATGACGGTGGACCAGAACAGCAGGCACAGGAACGTCGTCGTCGTGTTGAGTCCCACCGCGTCCCCGGTGAACTTGGGCTGGATGAGGGACTGGATGACGAGTTGGCCGCCACGTAGGACAGGACCACCCACAGTGCGGTCCAGGGCCCGGAGTCCACCAGCCCCAGGACAGCCGGCGGGACCACACCCAGGACGTAAAGCCGATGTTCGGGATGTAGTTGGTGATGAAGGAGACCACGCCCCAGGTGATGGCCATCGGTACGTCCAGGTACCACAGGGTCAGCACATTGATGACGGCCACGATGAGGCCGAAGACCGTCGAGACCATCCAGTAGGAGCGCACCGCCTCGCAGAAGGAGACCATGGCGGCGGCCATACCCGGCTTGAGGACGCTGAGGGCGGCGGCGCGGATCTCGATCTTGGCGGTGTCGAACATGAGGAAGACGACCACCATCGCCATGACGCCGAGCATCGCGCTGGCCGAGGTCACCGCCCCAGGACCGTCTGCGCCACCGTGACGAGCCTGGGAGGTGTCCAGGATGTCGGTGACCTGCTTGAGCACCGTGGACTGGTCGACCCCCCATGCCGTTGAGCCTGGGTCTCGGCCTGTTTCCAGATCGCCTGGAACTTGGGGGCGTACTGCGGCAGGGTGTCGACGAGCTCTGGGCGACCGCGACGGCCAGGGCCGCGAACAGCAGCACGACGAAGGTGAAGATGAGCAGGATCGCCGCCGTCGCCGCGACCAAGCGCGGTACCCGATGGCGCGTCATCCAGGACACCAGTGGCCGGACCGTCACCACGAGGGTGAGGGCGAAGAAAGCCGGGGCGAAGAGGTCCTGAATGAGGTAGAGCCCCACCGAGCCGATCGTCAGCGCCGCCAGGAGGTAGGCGACGGTCTCCCCCTGCGTGCGCTCCCCGGGGACGGGGACGGAGGCCTCCGAGTTTTTTTCCGACACAAGCTGCCATGGGCGCATCCTCCCACGGACCGACGACGCACCCCGACGCCACGGCCTCAGCGCGCCGCGGAGCCTTCCGTCCTTCGCACCCGCGGCGACGGCCAGCGGCGGCACTCCGGTAGCGCTCCGACTGCCTGGGGACTCGCCTCACCCCACTGGCAGGACCTCGGCCAGCCAGGTGTCGACGGCGCGGTAGAAGGCCTGCGGGGTCGCTGCGGCGCACCTGGTGGCCGGCCCCGGGGATAAGGACCGGGCAGATGCGGAGGTTGCGGGCGGCGGTCTCCAGGCCCTCGCGTCCCACGCGGGCGCTGCCGGGCCGGTCACCGGTGAGCAGCAGGGTGGGGACATCGAGAGCGGCCATCGCCTCGTCCCAGGGGACCTCGGGGGTGACGACGCCGGAGAGCAGCAGGGCCGGATCAGTGCGCTGGGAGGCCCACACGCCCGGGAGGGCCTCGGCGTCGGGCATGGTCTCCAGGGCGCGTCCGACGGCGGCGGGCAGGTCGGCGACCTCGGCGGTACGGGCCCTGCTCCCGGGCGGCGCCGCGGGCCAGGAGCCTCGCGCGGGCTGCGGGTGCCGAAGCGGGCCGGGTCCTCCAGGACGACGCCGGAGACCAGGTCCGGCGGCGGCCGGCGGCCACTATGGCGGTGGCCGCGCCCATCGAGTGTCCGATGACGACCGGGGCGGGCGACGTCGACAGTCCCAGGGCGTCCCGTCCGCGCGAGGCGGCCTCCAGGTCCTCCAGGGACGGCGATGAGGTCCTCCACGAGGACCTCCCGGCGCGCTCGAGCCTGGGCCTGCGTCCACCGCGGGACAGGCCGTGCCCGCGGGCGTCGACCGCGACGACCCGGTACCCGCGGTCCGCCCAGTGGTCGATGGCCTCGGCCAGCGAGACCGCGGAACCGGTGATGCCGTGGAGCAGGACCAGGGTGGGGGCGCCGTCGGGCCCCGTGACGATGCGCGCCAGTGAAGTCATGCCCCCATCCTGCCTCGTCCCCGGCCCGTAGGCTGACCCCATGAGCGAGACGAGCGAGCAGAGCACGCCGAGGATGAACGTCGAGTCCTTCAACCTGGACCACACGAAGGTGGCCGCGCCGTATGTGCGCGTGGCCGACCGCAAGGAGCTGCCCGGCGGGGACGTGCTCGTCAGTACGACGTGCGGTTCTGCCAGCCCAACCGCGAGCACCTGGAGATGGAGGCCGTGCACTCCATCGAGCACCTGAGCGCCGAGCTCATGCGCAACCATACCGACCGGCTCATCGACTTCTCCCCCATGGGCTGCCAGACCGGCTTCTACGCCCTCATGCTGGGGGTGGGGACCGAGGAGTTCCTGCCGCTTCTGGAGGCGACCTTCCGCGACATCCTCACCGCCGAGGAGGTGCCGGCGGCCAATGAGGTCCAGTGCGGCTGGGGGCGAACCACTCGCTGGCCGCCGCCCAGGAGGCGGTGCGCGGCTTCCTCGCCGCCCGCGAGGAGTGGACGCGGGTCATGGCCTGAGGCATCCGCCCTCCCGGCCGGGGACTTTTACCGCGGTCGGGGACATCCCGCGCGTGCGGGGGACACTCGCTCCCAGCCGGGGGCATTTCGCGCCTGCGGGGACGGGATTGCAGTCCCCGACGGCGTCGAATGCCCCCGTCCGAACAACACGCACCCGGCCGCGCGAAATGTCCCCGCCGGTGAGGGCAGAAGCCGAGGAGAGGCCAGTCCTCACATCCTGGCAACACCGTGGCCGGCAGAGTGACGGGGTGAGACGGTGCGCCGTCACCGGGCCCGACGTCGAGCCCGGTCCGGCACCGGCGCCGACCGTATCCTGAGCCTCACTCAGCCCACCCCTCGCCCACCCCGTGCCCGCGCCGCGAGGCACCGACCCGAAGAGAACCTGACGCACGTGGAGAGCATCGATACCGTCACCATCACCAATCCCGCCAACCCCGTCCTCATCTGGTGGGTCATCGCCCAGCCGCTGCTGCTCTTGCTGTCCTTCCTCGTGGGGCGGCTGACGCGGTCCTCGCTGCGCGGGCGGGTCGCTGTGTCGGATGCGGCGGCCACACTCATCGCGCTCGTCGGCCTGTGGCTGGGGCTGCTGCTGGCGGGATGGATCTTCGACGAGGGCGACCTGTTCTCGATCAAGATGCTGGCGACCTCCCTGCGGCGTGGCGGTCGTGGTGCTGGTGGCGACCTCCGCGGTGCTGGCGCGCGTCCAGCACCGTCGCACGCTGCCGCCGATCGCGGAGGTGGCCCAGATGGGCGAGTCCGACCGTCTGGAGTTCAAGTCCTCAGCGCGTTGGAACCTACGCACGGACAAGCGCGACGAGGCCATGGAGGAGGTCGTGGCCAAGACGGTGGCGGCCTTCATGAACTCCGCGGGCGGCACACTCCTGCTCGGTGTCGATGACGGCGGCAATCCTCATCGGGCTCGGCCCCGACTACACGACCCTCAAACAGCCCGACGCCGACCGCTTCGAGCCTGTGGCTGCGCGGCATGTGGCGCACACGCATGGGCACGAACGCGGCTGCGCTGCCGCAGGTGGATTTCGCGCCGACCCCGGATGGGGACCGCGGAGGTGTGCCGGGTGACCGCGCCCCCGTCCCCACCGCCGGTCTACCCTCAAGCCGGCCAAGGGACGCGACGGGGCGGCACTGTGGGTACGGGTCGGCAACTCGACGCGGCGCCTGGAGGTGGACGACGCCGTCGACTACGTCATGCTGCGCTGGCCGCGGATCAACCACGTGGCCTGGCTGATCCGGCTTGGGAACTTCCCTGCTGCGCCGCGACCAGTCGCGCAGGGCACTGCCCATCAACCCGGCTGCGGCCGTCACCGCCGCCACGGGTTCCCGGGACGACGAGGCTGCGGGCAAGCAGGCCGTCATAGGCCAGGCCCGGCGGGGCGACCCGCACAGGCGGGAACAATCTGCGCGTTCGGGGACATGTCCGCACAGCCGGGGACATCCTGCGCGTTCGGGGACGGATTGCGGGTCCCCGACGGCGTCGAACGCCCCCGCCCGAACGACACGCATCCGGCCGCGCGGAATGTCCCCACCCGTGAGGGCGGGCCGACGGGAATCCGCCTGACCCGCCCTCGCCGGCCACCGCGAGCACCGGACTCAGGGACACGACAGCGGCCTCCTTATCCGCAGCATCCTCAGCGTTCTCGGCCTGATTGTCCGCGCAGTCCGTCTCCGGTCGGGCCGACTGGCCGGCGTCGACCTCCTTCTGCCCAGTGCCTGCTCCAGGCCCTCCCCTTCGACGTCGACGACAGGGAGCAGCCGGTCCAGCCATGCCGGCAGCCACCAAGCCTTCTCCCCAGCGCCGCCATGAGCGCGGGAATGAGGGTCATGCGCACGAGGAAGGCATCGGCGGCGATCCCGACGGTCAGACCGAGGGCGATGGGCTTGACGTAAACGTTGTCGGTGTGAACGAAGGCCATGAAGACGCCGGACCATGATGACGGCCGCCGCCACCACGACTTTCGCACTGCCCAGGAATCCGGTCTCGATCGCCGCCGCGGCCGCCTCACGACGAGCCGCAGGCGTCACGGAAGTCGCGTCACCGCGCCGCCGGCTCCACCCTCGCGCATGCGCGAGACGAGGAAGACCTGGTAGTCCATGGCCAGCCCGAACAGGACTCCCCATGACGATGACCGGCAGGAAGGAGATGACGGCGCCGACCTTGAGACGGCCAGGAGGTCGGCCGCCCACCCCCAACCGAAGACGGCGCCCACCGCGCCCATGCCCGCCCCCAGCGACAGAGGTACCCGAGGGTCGCGGTCACAGGAACGGCGACGGAGCGGAAGACCACCATGAGGGAGGATGAGCGAGAGGCCCACCACCACGATGCCGAAGGGGATGAGGGGCGGCGTTGAGCCCTCGGCGACGTCGATCGCGACGGCGGTCTGGCCGGTGACCATGACGTTGTCGAGCCCGTAGCGGCTCTCATAGTCGCCGGCGTGGGAGCGGATGTTACGCACGAGCCCATCGTGGCGGGGTCGGCCTGCGACTCTCGGGACGGAGCCTGGACGAAGGCGAGGGTCCCGTCCTCGTTGGGGGTGGCCAGGGAGACTCCCTCAACGCCGTCGAGCCTGGGAGAGGTCACGGGCCAGGCCCCTGAACCGCGGCGACGGAACCGGAGGGCTGAGAGACGTCGGCAATCACGACGATGGGGAGTTGTAGCCCTCGCCGTAGGCCGCGGCGACGGCGTCGTAGGTCTCGCGCTGCTGCGACCCCTTCTCGGCGAAACCGTTGTCGGTCAGGGCCAGGCGCAGGCCGCTGGCGGGGACGGCGCACAGTCCCAGGAGGACGACGACGGCGCCGATCGTCATCCAGGGGCGGCGGGTCACTGCGCGCACCCAGCGGGACGCCGGCCTCCGGTCCGCGTCCGCGCCGCTGGCAGCGACCTTGCCGCGGCGCGGGAGCAGACGCTTCCCGAGGATGCCGATGAGAGCCGGACGACCGTCAGGGCCACGAGCACGGCCACCGCCACGACCGCCGCCGAGGCCAGTCCCATCGTGGTCAGGAACCTGATGCCGGCCACGCTCAAACCGCACAGGGCCACGATAACCGTGGTACCGGCGAAGACGACGGCCCTCCGGAGGTGGCGGTGGCCCGCCCTGCGGCCTCGGCCGGCTCGACGCCGTCGGCGAGGTACTCACGCGCCCGCGAGACGATGAACAGTGCGTAGTCGATGCCGACCGCCAGTCCGATCATGACGGCCAGGACCGGGGTGGTGGAGTTGATGTCGGTGATGCTCGCCGCCGCGAGGATGCCGAGCATGCCGGTTCCCACACCGACGGCAGCGGCGATGAGCGGGGTGCCCGCAGCCACGAGGGAACCGAAGGAGATGAGCAGGACGATCGCGGCGATGGCGACGCCGACGAGTCTCAACGGCGGAGATACCGATCCCCACCTCCTGGTCGATGTTGCCGCTGCGCTGGACCGTCAGAGACGAGTCCATGGCCTCGGTGCGCTCGGCGAGGGTATCGAGGTCTTGGGCGACGGTCTTGCCTTCGGCGTGGTTCCGGTGGTGATGGAGCCGACCGAGGCGTCCGCCTGCACCTGGACGAGCACGTGGGTGCCGTCGGCGGAGACGGTCGACGCCACCCCGGTGGCCTTGTCCCCGAAGGGCGGGAGACCGTGGCGACGCCGTCGATCTGCGAGGCCCGAAGGGCGAAGGCGTTGACGGCCGGGGCGTGGTTCTCGATGCGGCCGTTGGAGTCTGGGTGATGAGGACCTGCTCGCTCGTGCCGGCCGCTTGGGGAAGCCGGTCGGAGAGGACCTCCAGGCCCCGCATCGACTCGGTACCGGAGATGGTGAAGGTGTCGTCGAGCCTGGATACCGGTGGTGGCGACGACGCCACCGAGGGCAGCGATGAGCAGCGCCCAGGCGGCGAGGACCCGGGTGGCGTGACGAGCGCACCATCGCCCCAGGGATAGGAGGAAGTTGGACATGGCAGCCCTTTCAGAAGGTACGGAGATGATCGAATTCGATACGCAAACGTACTGGATACATGTATGTATTGGAAACCCAGGACGTTGTGACCCTCGCACCCCCACAGCGCCGGTAAGGTGGGCGGTCCCATGACACCGAGCACCGACCCGCCAGCCGCCGAGCGCACACTGCGCAAGCGGGAGAACACCCGCGCCCGTCTCATCGAGGCGGCTGCGGACATCATCGCCTCAAGGGCATCGCCAGCACTCGTATTGACGACGTCGTCAAGCAGGCCGGCTTCACCCGGGGCGCCTTCTACTCCAACTACTCCTCGCTCCAGGACATCCTGACCGAGGCCATCGTCACGCGCTCCAACACCTTGCTGTCACGGGTCACGCAGGCCATCGACTCCTTCGAGGGCGCTCCCACAATGGACTCGCTCATGGAGCCTGCTCGAGGCCATCCGCCCCGAGGCCCGCACCATCTACCTACTGACCACGGAGTACTCCCTCTCCAGCCTGCGCAACCCCGACAGCCCGAAGATCCCGGACGGCTCGCGCCGACTTCACCGCCAGACTGTCCGGGACGGTCGAGAAGGTGCTCATCCGCATGGGACGCCGCCCCACCGTCCCCACGGCAAGCCTGGCTGATCTCGTCAGCCTGCTCTTCATGGACTCGATCACCGAGAGCATCGACGGCAGCAGGCTGCGCGACCTCATCGAGGCGGTCATCATCGGGCTGAGCACGCCGACGAACGCTGACGACGCCTGAGTCGCTCCGCACCAGAGCCCGCCTCCCGTCGAAGCCAGATCCCGCCCCCTCACAAGGTGCACATCGACACCATCCCCGGCGGCAGAAGGCCACAGCTACCAGCCGACCCCCACTGCACGCTCTCTACAGCGCCCCAACAGAGCCACCATGCGGCGAATCTGTCCGTACGGGACGACTTTGAATCACAGCAGCCGCACCACGGTTTACAAAGGCCCAGGTCATCACCCTGTTACTCACAGATACCAGATTCGATCAACCGTCAAAGCCGTCCCATCTGGACAAAACGGACACACCTCAATCCACAAGCACCCACTCCAGCGAGACACACTTTGATGATGTTTGACATCATTTACGTATGGATAAGTCATCCAGAATCGAGGAGCTGCTGGCGCGTCTCGCCGCTCACCAGGGAGCAGCGCGCCTGAGCACGCTGTGCAGCACGCGGACCGAACGGCGTCTTGCCACCCGAGCCGCCGCCGATGGGCTCATCAATCTTCACCCGAACCGCGTGGTCGCGCTGAAGAGTGCCGACCCTCGTTTCATCCTCTGCCGACGCATCAGGGGTGTTATCACCTGCGCCCATGCGATGCAGCACTACGGCCTGCCACTGCAATCAGCGCCCACAACGTTGCACATCGCCATCCCCGCAACCAGGGGTCACATACCGGACGCAATCGGGCGCGTCGTCACCCATCGGTTGAGCGGCCTCATTCTCCCCGCCGCAGATGCGGCACCGGTGGCACCCGTGGAACAGGCACTCATCTGTTACCTGCGTTGCGCGGATGAGCTTGATGCACTCATCGCACTCGATGCAGCCTTTCGACTTGGTCTGACTACCCGCCCCTCAGCCTCGAGAGCCTCCTACAGGGGTCCGCGAAAACCGCCGCACCCGTACGCTTGTGTCGCGCTCGCATTCCGATGCTCGCCTCTCCTGGAGACGATCGCGCGTTACGAACTGGAAGAGGCCGGATACCGGCCAGCGACAGCAGTGTCCGTCCCCGGCGTCGGAGAAGTGGACCCTAGTGCTGACAGACTCACCCACAAGACCTCGTCTCCGGCCTCACGCCCGACACCACGGCGCTTCGAGCAGGCAGCCACCCAGCGCTTCTCATTGAGGCGGACGGCTACGCCTTCCACTCCTCCCGTCTCGACTGGGAGCGCGACCACCTGCGCGACCAGGCCGCGATCAGCGCAAGCCACATCCCATTGCATCTGACCAGCCGACAGGTCCTCCAGCACAGCACGGTCGAGATTGTCGCCCCCGTCGCCATGCGCATGGGGATCACCCCGGTCATCCACTCCAGGTGGGGCGATGGCGCCCTCAACCCCATAGGTTCCAAGCAGGACGGAAACGGCAGACAAACTGGGAAAGTCGCCACATGGATCATTGGCGGACGCAGTCTGCCGCATCCGTCCGCCCCAGGAGTCAGACGTTCCGACTCCTGGCCCATGGACGTATGAACACAGCATGTCCTCAGGGGCATGACCTCGACAGAGCTGCCATACGGCGAATCTGTCCGTACGGGACGACTTTGAATCACAGCAGCCGCACCACGGTTTACAAAGGCCCAGGTCATCACCCTGTTACTCACAGATACCGGATTCGATCAACCGTCAAAGCCGTCCCATCTGGACACTTTCAGGGCTCGGGCACCCTCTGTAGGCTCAGCGTGTGAGTCGCACCAGTGCCGCGCCCGTCATCGTCTCCTGCGCCATGGCTGAGGAGGCCCAGCCCTTCCTGGACGCCCCTGCCCGAGCGCGCGGCAGCCCAGGCGCCGACCCTGCCGGGCTCCGCGCGCGCCTGGTCCCTTCAGCTCCCCGACGACGAGCGCGAGCTCATCCTCATGCGCAGCGGTATCGGGCTTGTGGCGGCCGCGAGCGCGCTGGCGACGGTCCTGGCTCAGGTCCACCCCGGCGCCGTCGTCTCGGCGGGGACCACCGGTGGGCTCGGCCGACAGGTCGAGGTCGGCGACGTGTGCGCCTCAGCGAGCCTGGCCTACACCGATGCCGACGCCACCGCTTTCGGCTACGCCCTGCGGCCAGACCCCGGGCCAGCCAGAGACCTTCACCGGGGACCCGGCCCTGCTGGAGCGCCTGGAGCAGGTGGGCCCGCAGGCCGTGCGCGGCGCCACGGCGTCGTCGGGCTCGGCGCGGCTGCGCGTCGGTCAGATGCTGGCTGGCAACTCCTTTCGTGACGGCCGCGAACGTGGCCGACACCCGCGAGGTCTTCCCTGCGGCATTGAGCACGGACATGGAGTCGACGGCGCTGGCGCAGGTAGCGGCGAGCGCCGGCGTCCCCTTCGTCTCGGTGCGCGGCGTGTCCGACCTGTGCGGCCCCGAGGCGGGCCAGGACTTCCACATCGCCGCTGAGGAGGCCGCCGCCCGTAGTGCCGCGGTCGTCCTGGCTCTGCTCGGCTGATCCACTGACGGCCCCGAGCCTCACCGACATTTTCTTCACAGATCGACCTTTTCTTCAGAAAAGACCCGGAGCCGCGTCGTTTATGAAGTTTTGGTCGGTTTAGTCGGCCTGGCGCAAGCGAGCCTCACCGGCACGAGTCGGACTGCGGCGTGAAGGCCGACGTCGGGCAGCTGATGCCCCACTCATACATCGCATCGAGCACCGGCCGCAGGCTCCTGCCCAGGTCGGTGAGCTCGTAGACCACGCGGGGCGGCACCTCGGGGTAGGCGTGTCGGGTGACGATCCCACGCGACTCGAACATCCGCAGCCGGTTGGTCAGCGTGTGCGCGCTGATCCCCGGCAGGGCGTCGCGCAACTCCCCGAAACGCTGCGGGCCGTGCATGAGCTCGCGCACGATGAGCGTCGCCCACGGCCCGTCGAACAGCAGCAGGAACCTCGCCACCCCGCACTCGGGAAGATCGACCTCACTCATGACATCGAAACCTACCCCAATAGTGCAGTTGACGTAACTGGTGCATCGTATACACTAATGGAGTTATGGCTAACATCGTTCACGGCGCCACAGGCGCTCAAGGCTCTCCCGTCCTATCCGCTCTGACCTCCGCCGGGCGCACTGCCATCGCTGCGGTCCGGCACCCTGAGGCAGTCCCCGCCGGCATCGCCGCCCGGCAGGTCGACCTGGCCTCAGCGGACTCCCTCGCCGCCGCCTATGAGGGCGCCGACGGCGTCTTCGTCCACCTGCCCATGGGCGCAGCCGAGGCGGTGGCCGCCCAGGCCCGGGCCGTCGTCGAGGCGATCACCCGGGCCCGCCCCGGCCGCGTCGTCATCTCCACCAGCGGGCAGATCGTCGACCAGCCGGACTCACCGCTGCAGGCGCCCGCGGACAGCCCCATCATGACGCTCATCGACGGCGTGACCGGCAGCGGCGTCCCCACGGCCGTGGTCGCCCCGCGCCTCTACCTGGAGAACCTGCTCCTGCCGGTCGTCCTGGGCCCCGTGCTCGAGGAGGGCGTGCTGCGCTATCCGCTTCCGGCGTCGTTCCCGGTCTCCTGGAGCTCGCACCTGGATGTGGCCGAGGTCGTCACCCGCCTGCTCACGAATGACTCCCCCACCACGGGCACGGTCGGCGTCGGCCACCTGCCCGGACTGACGGGACCGGATCTGGCCACGGCCTTCTCCAGCCGCTTGGGCCGCGAGGTCCGTTTCGAGGCCATCACGCCCGAAACCTTCGGCGAGCTCATCACACCGCTCTTCGGGCCGGCCGCGGCGCCGGTCGTTGACCTCTACCGGGCGCTCAACGCGCAGGACGGCAACACCATCGCCGAGGACAGCAGCGCCCAGGGGCTCCTGGGACTCCGGCCGCGCCCGATCGAGCAATGGCTTGAGGACCTGGCGGTCTCATAACCGGACTCACCGACATTTTCTTCACAGATCGACCAAAACTTCAGAAACGACGCGGCTCCGGGTCGTTTCTGAAGTTATGGTCGATCTATCTGCCGGCGCGGGCTCCCGGGCGCGGCATCGAGGCGACAGCGACAGCAGGGCGCGGCAGGTTGCGGGCGTCTGCCGGGCGCCGCTCAGTCGGCCTAGCGCAGGCGGGCCTCGACGCGTTCGACCTTCGCGGTCATCTGGTCGGTCCAACCGGGACGGATGTCGGCCTTGAGGACGAGCGCCACGCGCGGGCTCACCTCAACGACCGCCTCGCAGGCCCGCTTGACCACGTCCATGCACTCGTCCCACTCTCCCTCGACCGTGGTGAACATCGACGTCGTCTCATGGGGCAGCCCCGAATCGCGCACTACACGCACGGCTCGGGCCACCGCCTCCGAGACCGATCCGTCAGGGGCGTCAGTGGTGGTCGGGGACACGGAGAAGGCGATGAGCATGCGGCCAGGCTAGCCTCGCGGCACCATCCGGGCCGCCGCCCCGACCGTTCTTGCCTTTGAGCGCACTCGAAGTCCTACGGTCTGCGTCATGACCAGCTCGACCGCTTCACGCAGCGAGCCCGACAACGTCCGGCTCCGCGAGGCGCTCCGCCTCGACTCCGTCCCACCCAGTGACAACGTCGGGCCGGCAACCGGGCCTGGTGCAGCCGGATGGGACATTGCGACCACTGCCGATCGCCTGGGGGTCAGCGCCCACACGCTGCGCTACTACGAGCGGATCGGACTCGTGCGGGTGGACCGTGACGCCTCGGGACATCGTCGTTACGACGCCGCCGGCGTACGGCGTCTGGTATTCCTCACCCGGATGCGGGCCTCGGGCATGCCGATCCGCGATCTGCGGCGCTATGTCGACATGGTCGAGGCCGGCCGGGACACGGTGCCCGAGCGCCTGTCCCTGCTCACCGAGCACCGCTACGGCCTGCGCACCCGCATCGACGAGCTCCGGCTCGCGCTGGCCGCCACCGACTACAAGATCGCCGCCTACACGCGGGAGCTGGAGGGGGCAGGCCGCCACGGACAACATCGACACTTCCGAGACTGACAAGGAGAACCCCTCATGACCGCTGAAACCTCTCACCCCCAGCACGACGTCAGCAGCCCCGAGAACCTGGCCCGGCGCGAGCGCGGCCTGGAGGTCGCCCGCTCGGTCGACGGTGAGGCGGCCCAGGCCGTCATCGACTCGCTGGCGGACATCAGCCCGGCGCTCGGCCACCACATCGCGGCCTTCGGTTTCGGGGACGTCTACGCCCGCCCCGGGCTCGACCCGCGCAGCCGCCAGCTCGTCACGATCGGCGTGCTCACGGCCCTGGGCGGCTGCGAGCCGCAGCTGAGGATCCACATCGGGGCTGCCCTCAACGTGGGGCTGACCCGCGAGGAGATCATCGAGGCGATCCTGCACGCCTCGGTCTACGCCGGTTTCCCGCGGGCGCTCAACGCGACCTTCGTGGCACGCGAGGTCTTCGCCGAACGCGACGCCACCGACTGATCGTCCACATCGGCTCGTATCGCGGCGGCCTCAGCAGGTCGCAGCGCGGGGCTCAAAATGAGGCAGCGTGTCCACATCGGTGACAAAGGCGGGCTCCGGGTGCACATCGCCGCGAAGAAACCGCATGATTCCGCGGTTCTGTTGACGGCCTGATCGGGCTGCAGGTTCCTTTGTCACCGATGTGGACACCTCTGGGCTCACTCGGCCCGGATCCGGCGGCCCCGGAGGCACTCCCCCGCCCACCGCCGTCAGGTCACCCCCTTACAGCGCCACGAGGACCTGGACCATGACGATCTTGACGACGATGGCCAGGGCGAACAGGGTCGCGTAGCCGGCCCTCGATGCGCTCGTCATCGCGTTTGGACAGGGCGAAGGCCAGGGATCGCGGGCTGCCCGACGAGTCCCGGCCAGGGCCGCCGGAGGCGCGCTGCGCGGAGACCCCCGGCCCACCGCGCCCCGGTCAGCAGGGACGATCGCGCTGACCGCCACGACGAGCGCGGCGAGCACCCCCACCTTGAGCCCCGTCATCGAGAAGGCCGAGGCCGCGAAGTCCGGCCCGGAGGCCAGCCCGATCGCGGCCAGGAAGAACAGCAGCCCCAGCTGGCGAGATGGTGGAGTTGGCGGCGTGCGGCAGCCCCACACGAAGGGGCCCGGTGCGCCCCACCCTCCCCAGGACCATGCCGACGACGAGCGGCCCGGCCGCCACCCCGAGCCGCAGGGTGATGCCTCCGGGAAGCGGGATCGCCACCAGCCCCAGGAGCACGCCGAGCGCCATACCGGCCCCGACGGAGAAGGCGTCGATCTGAGCGATGGAGCGCTCGGAGTCGCCGAACCAGTCGGCGGCCTTCTCCAGCTCGTCGCTGGGGACGACCGCCAGCACCCGGTCGCCGAGCTCCAGGACGAGGTCCTCGCGGGCCAGCAGGTCGAGGTCGCCGCGCTTGACGCGGGTGATGACGCCCTGGAAGCGCCCGGGCATGTCCACCTCGGCGATGGTGCGACCGGCCACCCGTGTCGAGGAGACGGTCAGGCGCCGGAAGTCGACGGCGGTGCGGTCCTTGGCCAGGCAGTTGTGGAGCCCGGTGCCCAGGTCGTGCACGGCGGACTCGACGGCGGACGGCGCCCCGACGATGACGACCTTGTCCCCGGGCAGCAGCACCTCGCCGGGGGCCACGACCCGGGTCTCGCCGTCGCGCTCCAGGTAGGAGATGCGGATGCTGCCCTCCTTGAAGGCCTTCATCTCGCCGAGCGCCACCCGCTGGAGGAGGTAGACGCTGGTGGCGGTGATGCCGTCGGCGCTGGCGGGCCGCGGGTCGCGTCGCCCGGGCCAGGAGCGTCCCACGACTCCGGACACGATGAGGATGGCGACGGCCACGCCCACGGGGTAGGCCAGGGCGTAGCCGACGGCGGGCTCCTGGGTGCCGGCCGCCTCGATGGCGGCGTCGAGCACCGGCGAGGTGAGGGCGCCCGCGTAGGCGCCGGAGTCCATCGCGGGGCTCACGCCGGCCAGGTGGGAGTAGAGGCCGCCCGCCCCGCCGGCGATCACGAGCGCGACGACGCACAGAGCCATGAGCGGCAGCTGCCGGCGCAGGTCGCGGAAGAAGGTGTTGCCGGCGGCCAGGCCCACGGTGTAGCAGAACAGGGCCAGGCCGAGGCTGCGCAGCAGGGTGAGGTCGGCGCCGAGCCGGGGGTCGAGGGCACCCACCGCGAGGCCCATGAAGAGCGCCCCGGCGGCGCCGAAGCGGATCGGTCCCAGTGGGATCTGCCCGACGGCGGTCCCCAGGCCGATGACGAGGAAGACGGTGAGGATCGGCGCCTGCGCGAGGACGTCGAGAACGGGATGGAGCACGGACACGACGCCAGGGTAGCCGCAGGCCCCCCGAGCACCCCGAACCCCGCGCACCAGTCTCGGCCCGACCCGGCAACGTCATGCGCGACGCCGTACAGCGGCCACCGGAAGCATTATTCAATAGGTGGGATAAATGGCATTGATGTCGGGGGTGAAAGACATGCACCCCGCCACCGGACTCGCCATTGCTTCCCTTCCGCCACCAGGAGGAATACCCTGGAGGAGTCACCGGAGACGATGACGTCACACCTTTTCTCGACGACGAGAACGGAATCCCGATGCCCCAGAAAGAAGCCTCCTTACCCACCTACTCACCGGAGGAGGAGAAAGCGGATCATCCGCAACGCCGACGGCGTCCCCGTCGGCATACGTCCTGATAATCGATGGACACCCGCACGAATCGCCACATGGGTGGTCATCACCGCCCTGGGCGTCCTGGGGTGGTGGATGCTGGCGGTCGTGCGCGGCGAGCACGTCAACACCATCTGGTTCGTGGTCACCGCCGTATGCACCTACGCGATCGGGTACCGCTTCTACGCCCTCTACATCCAGCGGCGCATCATGCGCCCCGACGACACCAACGCCACCCCGGCCGAGCGCATCAACAACGGGCGCGACTTCGACCCCCACCCACCGTGTCGTCCTCTACGGCCACCACTTCGCGGCCATCGCCGGCGCCGGCCCGCTGGTCGGCCCGGTTCTGGCCGCCCAGATGGGCTACCCTGCCCGGCACCCTGTGGATCATCATCGGCGTCCTCGTGGCCGGCGCGGTCCAGGACATGCTCGTCCTGTTCTTCTCCATGCGCCGCGGCGGCCGCTCCCTGGGCCAGATGGCCACTGACGAGATCGGCAAGATCGGCGGCATCGTGGCGACCATCGTCGTCTTCGTCATGCTCATGATCGTCCTGGCGGTCCTGGCCATGGTCTGCGTCAACGCCCTGGCCGCCTCCCCGTGGGGCGTCTTCTCGGTGGGCATGACCATCCCGATCGCCATCGGGATGGGCCTGTGGCTGCGCTTCGTCCAGCCCGGCAAGATCACCCAGGTCTCCTTCGTCGGCTTCGGCCTGCTCATCGCCGTCATCATCGGCGGGCGCTGGGTGGCCGAGTCCTCCTTCGGCCACTACCTGCACCTGTCCCCCACCACCCTGGTGTGGGCCATGATCATCTACGGCTTCCTGGCCGCGGTCCTGCCGGTGTGGGTCCTGCTCACCCCGCGTGACTACCTGTCGACCTTCATGAAGGTCGGCACCATCACGATCCTGGCCCTGGGCATCATCATCGTGCGCCCCCTGGTGGAGATGGCCGCCGTCACGGAGTTCGCCTTCAACACCGCGGGCCCCGTCTTCGCCGGCACCCTCTTCCCCTTCCTGTTCATCACCATCGCCTGCGGCGCCCTGTCCGGCATGCACGCCATGGTCTCCTCGGGCACCAGCCCCAAGATGGTGGAGAAGGAGACCCAGGTCCGCATGATCGGCTACGGCGGCATGCTCATGGAGTCCTTCGTGGCCATCATGGCGCTGGCGGCCGCGGTCTCGTTGAGCCCGGGCATCTACTTCTCCATGAACACCTCGACGGCGACCATGAACAAGCTCGCCGGCCCCGAGACGGTGGCCGCCGCCCCCTGCAAGACCACCGACGACCCGGAGCACCACTGCGAGAAGTCTCGCCGAGGCCGCCGTCGCCAGCCTCGGCGTCACCGACGCCCAGGGCCGCAAGCTCACCCCCGAGTGGGACTCCTGGGATGACAACGGCACCCCCAAGACCTACACGGGCGCCGAGGCCCTGGAGCGCCTGGCCAGCGACGTCGGCGAGCCCAACGTCGTCTCGCGCACCGGCGGCGCCCCCACCCTGTCGGTGGGCATCGCCCACATCCTCCACCAGATCGGCGGCGGCCGGGCCATGATGGGCTTCTGGTACCACTTCGCCATCATGTTCGAGGCCCTGTTCATCCTCTCGGCCGTCGACGCCGTCACCCGCGTGGCCCGTTTCCAGCTCTCCGACGCACTGGGCAACGCCTTCCCCAAGTTCAAGGACCCGTCCTGGCACGTGGGCGCCTGGGGGACCACGGCGGTCGTCGTCGCCTCCTGGGGGGCTCTGCTCCTCATGGGGGTCACCGACCCGCGCGGCGGCATCCAGACGCTCTACCCGCTGTTCGGCATCGCCAACCAGCTCATCGCCGCCGTGGCCCTGCTGGTGGTCACCGTCATGGTGGTGCGCAAGGGCTACACGAAGTGGGTGTGGATCCCCGCGATCCCGCTGGTCTTCGACACGGCCGTCACCTTCACGGCCTCGTGGCAGAAGATCTTCTCCACCGATCCGCTCGTGGGCTACTTCCAGCAGCATCGCGAGGCCGTCGCCAAGCTGGGCACGCTCTCCAACCCGGCCAAGATCGAGGAGACCAAGGCGATCGTGCGCAACACGATGATTCAGGGGACGTTGTCGATCGTCTTCCTGGTCATGGTCGCCTTCGTCATGGTCTGCGCCCTCATCCGCATCGTCCAGACGATCCGCAACCGGGACACGACGACGTCGGAGGACCCGTACCAGGAGTCCAACTTCTACGCGCCTGAGACGATGATCGCCTCCTCGCTCATGAAGAAGGTCTCCCGGGAGTACGAGCAGGTGGGCGACCCGGCCCTCATCCCCCACAAGGCCCACGCGGAGAAGTCATGACGGCTACTCCTCCGACACCGCAGCCGGCGGATCGGGTGAGCGCCCGACGTCGGGTGCACCAGGTCCTGACCCGGGCCCGCACCCTGTGGCGGGACATGACCGGGGAGTCCGCCTATGACCGCTACCTGGAGCGCTACGCCCGCGAGCACGCGCAGTGCCCCAACGGGCACGGGGGCGACCACGGCTCCGGGCACGGTTCTGGGCACGGCCCCATGAGTGAGCGCGAGTTCTGGCGCGCCCGGGCCAAGCAGGCTGAGACGGAGATCAACGCCAGCTGCTGCTGAGTCCCGGGGAACTCGCCCCTGTGCTCCGATCGTTACCGCCCGCCTTCCGGGGTTCCCGGAGGGCGGGCGGTAGCGTCGTGAGCGTGCCCGCCCAGCAGCCCGCGCCCGAAGCACTGACCTCCCCCGACACCTCCTGGGGGACGTCACCGGCGTCGGCCGGTGCGCCGTCCGCCGGCCGCACCACGGGCTCGAACATGCCCGAGTCCCTCCCCTCGGGCCCCTCCTCCTATGAGCGGATCGCCCGCGTCGCGGCGGTCATCCTCCTGGCCGTCATCTGCGTGGCGGTCACATGGCCCTCCGGACGCGAGGTCGCCGAGCTCAAGGACACCATGGGCCCGGGATTCCTCAGCTCCGAGGGCAAGGACGTCGTCCTCAACCTGGTGATGCTGGCGCCGGCCACCTTCTGCGCCGTCGCGGGATGGCGGGACATCCCCTGGTGGATATGGGCGCTGGTGGGTTGCGTCGTCGGACTGAGCGCCGAGGTGCTCCAGAGCCTCCTGCCGATGCTGGAGCGGCGCCCCTCGCTGGCCAATGTCGGCCAGAACGCCGTCGGCGCCTGGGCCGGCGCCCTGACCGCCTGGTACCTGTTGCACCGCCTGCACCCCCGGCCCGCCGCCGCCTGACTCCCCCGTCATCCCCGGAACGACGCCGCACCGTCACGAACGGACCGCGTCCCTTCAAGGGCGGGGACGCTCAGGCACCGTGCGCGCACCACACGAGGGTGGGGTGCTACTGGAAGAGGGTCGGGGATACTCCACGTAGGCGGGACCTTCGTGCAGTACGCACAACCTTCGGCCAGTAGATCCCGGCCCTCGTGCAGTAGGCCGACCCGCGGGATCCGGAGCAGGGCCGACCCGGAAACGGGGACAGCGAAAGGCCCGGACCATGCGGCCCGGGCCTTTCCGTTCTGTGCGCGGGGGGGGACTCGAACCCCCATGATCGTAAGATCACACGGACCTGAACCGTGCGCGTCTACCAATTCCGCCACTCGCGCGAGAAGCGAGCATGAGACTAGCCTGCCACCCCCGCCGCCGTCCAATCCTCACCACCACATCCGGCCGTGAGACCGCTCACGACACAATTACCTCACACAGCGGGGGCCGTCTCCCCTGCAATCGCTTCGCTACCGTTACGATGGGAACGGTATCGGCCTGCACGCAGGACCGTGCAGGCCCATAGCGAGGCGGGACAGTCCCGTCTCCCGGCTCCATCCCGGGGGCCGCCACACCATATTTGGGGGAGGTACTGTCCATGGGATTCCTGGACAAGTTCGAGAAAGGCGTCGAGAACGTCACGAACCGCGCCATGTCCCGTTTCTCGGACGACATCGAGCCCATCGAGATCGCCTCGAAGCTCCGCGAGACCATGGACAAGCGCGCGGCGTCCTTCGCCCGCGACCGTTCAGTGGTTCCCAACATCTTCCGCATCCACCTCACCCCACCGAGCATCGAACGCATCACCGCCTGGGGCCAGGACGAGATGGTGCGTCAGATGGAGGAGGTCGCCACCTCGCACGCCGCGGACCAGGGCTACTCCTTCGTCGGCCCGGTCGAGGTCTCCTTCCTCGTCAACAACAACCCCAACGCCCCGGCGATCGAGATCGAGTCCTCCACGCGGCGCGGCGCCGCCGCCCCGGCCGCCTCCGCCACCGCCACTCCGGCGCACCCGATCGTCGACATCAACGGCCAGCGCTACCTGCTCACCGGACCGGTCACCGTCATCGGGCGCGGCTCGGAGGCGGACATCATCGTCGACGACTCCGGCGTCTCACGCCGTCACCTGGAGATCCGCCTGACGCACGGCAACGCCATCGCCAGCGACCTGGGCTCCACCAACGGCACCTTCGTCGAGGGCCAGCGGGTCGACGCCGTCACCCTCGTGGACGGCAACACCCTCACCATCGGCCGCACCCAGATCCTGTTCTGGGATGGCACCCAGAACAGCGGAGTCAACGGGTGAGCGCACTCGCCTTCACGATCCTACGGCTGGGCTACCTGGTCCTGCTGTGGTTCTTCCTGTACCTCATCGTGCGCGTCATGCGCCGCGATATGGCCGACTCCCCCGTCGCCGGCCCGTCACGTCGACGCTCCGCGGGCGGCTCCGAGCAGCCCTCAGGCCCGCCCCCCAGGGGCCGACGACGCAGCGCCACCCGCCTGGTCATCACCGAGGGCCCGCTGGCCGGCTCGACCGTGCCCCTGAGCCCGTCGTCGATCATCATCGGCCGCTCACCCTCCTGCACCCTGGTCCTTGACGACTCCTACGCCTCATCGCGCCACGCCCGCGTCTTCCCCAAGGACGGCGCCTGGTGGCTGGAGGACCTCGGATCCACCAACGGAACCATGATGGACGGCCGCCCCGTGCACGGCGCCGTGGAGCTCCCCATGAACATTCCTGTCAGAATCGGCCAAACGACGCTGGAGCTGCGCTCATGACCATCTCCCTGCGCTTCGCCGCACGCTCCGACGTCGGCCTGGTCCGCCAGTCCAACCAGGACTCGGGCTACGCCGGCCCCCACCTGTGCGTCCTGTGCGACGGGATGGGCGGGACCCGCCGGCGGAGACATCGCCTCGGCGGTCGCCGTCGAGCACCTCATGCCCTTGGACGCAGACTCCCACCAGGCCGGTGAGCTGCTGGGCCTCATGCGCGACGCCGTCCAGGCCGCCCACACCGAGCTCGTCACCCTGTCCTCGCAGGATCCCGACCTCGCCGGTCTGGGGACCACCTGCATCGGCGTCATGCGCAGCGGCAACAAGCTCGCCATGGTCCACGTGGGTGACTCGCGCGCCTACATGCTGCGTGACGGCACCCTCACGCAGGTCACCACCGACCACACCTTCGTGGAGTACCTCGTGGAGACCGGGCGCCTCACCCGGGACCAGGCCCGCCAGCACCCGCAGCGCTCGGTCCTCCTGCGCGTCCTGGGGGACACCGAGGGCGAGGTCCAGCTCGACGAGTCGATCCGCGAAGCCGTTCCCGGCGACCGCTGGCTGCTGTGCTCCGACGGCCTGAGCGGCCCAGTGACCGCCGAGACCATCGGTGAGGTCCTGGCCGGCGTCGCCGACCCCGGTCAGGCCGCCGATCAGCTCATCGACCTGGCGCTGCGCGCCGGCGGACCGGACAACGTCACCGCCGTCGTCTTCGACGTCGTCAAGGACGACCCCGAACCGCAGACCGTCCCGCAGGTGGTGGGCAGCGCCGCCACCGAGCGCCTGGCCCAGGAGCGTGCCGCCGCCGCCCATCGCGCGGGTGACGGGGAGGCCAAGGCCAAGGACACCGAGGCCACCAGCCCCGCCGCCAAGGCCGCAGCCCTCATGGCCACCCTGGAGGAGCAGGCCGGCTCCACCCCTACGAAGGAGTCCTCCGAGGCCAACGAGGCCATCGCCGCGGAGGCCGCCACCCAGCAGAAGGCCCGACGCCGTCACCGCCGTCGGGTCCTCGTGGGCGGCCTCGTCCTGCTGGCCACGCTCGTCGGGGCCAGCGCCCTGTTCTACCGCTGGACCCAGACCCGCTACTACGTCTCCACCTACAAGGGCGAGGTCGCCATCTACCAGGGGATCCCCCAGTCCGTCGGCCCCCTCAAGCTGAGCCACTCGGTCAAGACCTACGCGGACCTGCCGGTGGAGGAGCTCGATCACAACATCCGCGAGCGCCTGGAGGCCACCGTCACCCAGTCGTCGATGAGCGACGCGGAGACCTACGTGGACAAGACGGTCCGCTCCTACCGCAAGCCGGCCGCCGCCCCGCAGAGCACCTCGGGCCCCACGGCCAAGCCCTCATCCCCCTCATCCTCACCCACCTCCACCCCGTCGCCGGCCTCCGCCACACCGACCCAGCCCGGCAAGACCGGGCAGGAGGGGTGAGATGACTGCTGCTCAGGGCCCCATGGGCGCCCCCGCGGGCGTCGCGACCATCCAGCCCGCCGGCTCCGCGCGATACTCGGGACGGTGGGCGGAGGCGGCACTGCTCGGCGTCGCCCTGGTCCTGGGCCTGGGCGGCTTCGTGCTCACCGCTCTCAACCGCACCGGCTCCTCCCCGACGCAGACCGTGGTCGTGGCGACCGCCTTCCTGGCCCTGACCGTCCTCATGCACCTGTGGGTGCGCTACCACGCCCCGTGGGCCGATCCGGTCCTCCTGCCAACGGCGGTGGCACTCAACGGGATCGGTCTGGCCATGATCCGACGCCTGGACCTGGCCTATGAGGTCAACGAGCAGTGGCAGTTCTACGTGGGCTCCAAGCAGCTCGTCTGGACGCTGCTGGGCGTCATCCTCTTCTGCGCCGTGCTCCTCCTGCTGCGCGACTACCGGCGCCTGAGACGCTGGGACAACTGGGCCATGTGGTCCGGTCTGGTCTTCCTCGTGCTTCCCTTCATCCCGGGCATCGGCCAGAGCATCAACGGCGCCCGCATCTGGATCCGGATCGGCCCCATGAGCTTCCAGCCGGCCGAGCTCTCCAAGGTGCTGCTGGCGGTCTTTCTTCGCCTCCTACCTGGTGGCCAACCGGGACAACCTGGCCCTGGCGGGCCGCAAGGTGCTGTGGATGAGCCTGCCGCGGGCTCGCCACCTGGGCCCCCTGTTCATCGTGTGGGGCGTGAGCATCTGCGTCCTGGTCCTCCAGAAGGACCTGGGCTCCTCGGTCCTGCTGTTCGGCCTGTTCGTCGTCGTCCTGTACGTGGCCACCGACCGGCCCTCCTGGCTGCTCATCGGAGCGGCCCTGTTCCTCCCGGCGGCCTGGTTCGCGGCGACGCATCTCCATCACGTCCAGCAGCGCATCAACGGCTGGCTCCACGCCACCGACAACGCCGTGTACAACGCCGCCGGCGGTTCCTGGCAGCTGCTGACGGGCATGTTCGGGATGTCCACCGGCGGACTCATGGGGGCCGGATGGGGCAAGGGGTCACCGACTCTCGTCACCTTCGCCAACTCCGACTTCATCTTCGCCTCGCTGGGTGAGGAGCTGGGCCTGACCGGCACGCTCGTCATCCTCATGCTCTACCTCGTTCTCATCCAGCGGGGGCTGCGCACCGCCGTCTCGCTGCGCGACGGCTTCGGCAAGCTCCTGGCCGTGGGCTTGTCCTTCGCCATCGCCTGCAGATCTTCGTGGTCATCGGCGGAGTCACCCGGCTCATCCCGCTGACGGGACTGACCCTGCCCTTCCTGGCCTACGGCGGTTCCTCACTCCTCGCCAACTGGGTCATCCTGGCCCTCCTGCTGCGCCTGTCCGACGCCGCCCGGCGTCCGGCCACCCACGCACCACGGATCATCGACACCGCCGAGCTGCCGCTCTCCCTGCGCCGCCAGGTCCAGGACGCCGGAGCCGAGGAGTCAATGGCCGAGGACGTCGACGACGCGCCCACCGGAGCCGAGCAGGCCGACGTCGGAGGCTACGCGTCCCCATCAGCCGCACCCGGCCCCGGCAGCCCGTCGGATGACGCCCGCCCCGCCGTCACCGTCAGTCCGGAGGCGCCGTCTCCGCCGTACACCGCACCGGGCGGGCAGACCCTGCGCTCATCGCGCGCCCCGGGCTTCACTGAGGACAGCGACAGGAGGCAGCAGCCATGAACCGACAGATTCGTCAAGTCGCCTTCCTGGTACTGGTCATGTTCACCACGCTGGCCCTGTCCGTCACCAGTGTCCAGGGCCTGGCCCGCCCCTCCGTGTGGGAATCGTGGTCGGCCAACGGGGCCCTCAACTCCGACCCGCGCAACCGCCGCACCGTCAGCCGCAACTTCGACACCGAGCGGGGCCCGATCCTCCTGGCCGGTGGCACCACGATCGCCAGCACCCAGAAGTCCGACGACGGTCAGGGCTCCGAGGACTACCAGCGCGTCTACGCCAACGGGCCGCTCTACGCCCCGGTGACCGGATACTTCTCGCCCGCCTTCGCCTCCATGACCGGCATGGAGAAGGAGGGCAACTCCGTGCTCAACGGGGACGACCCCTCCCTGTTCTCCTCCCGGATCAAGACCCTCATCACCGGTGACTCCCAGCGGGGCGGGGCCGTTGAGCTGACCATCAAGCCCGAGATCCAGCAGGCCGCCTACGACGCCCTGGCCGGGCGCGAGGGCGCCGTCGTCGCCCTGGACCCCAGCACCGGGGCCATCCTCGCCCTGGTCTCCAGCCCCTCCTACGATCCCTCGGCCTTCGCCACTCGGGACGGGAACGCCGCCAATGAGGCCAACACGACCCTCAGCCAGGACTCCTCCCGCCCCCTGGACAACCGGGCCATCGCCGGCAACCGCTACCCGCCGGGCTCGACCTTCAAGATCATCACCACGGCGGCGGCGCTGCGCACCGGCAAGATCACGACGGACCAGGAGGTCGACGCCCCCGACACCATCACCCTGCCGGGCACCAGCCACTCCCTGGAGAACTACGGCGGAGAGTCCTGCGGCGGCGGCCGGACCACCTTCTCCCACGCCTTCGCCGAGTCCTGCAACACCCCCTTCGCCCAGCTCGCCATCAACGTCGGCGAGAAGGAGCTCTCCCAAGGAGGCGAAGAACTGGGGCTTCGACTCCGACCTGTCCATCCCGCTGAAGGTCACGCCGTCGACCTACCCGGACAACGACTCGCAGGCGCAGACCGCGATGGCCGGCATCGGTCAGGCCTCGGTGCAGGCGACCCCGCTCATGATGGCGATGGTGGCCGCCACCGTGGCCAACAAGGGTGAGCAGATGACCCCCTACCTGGTCTCACGCACCCTGGACCCCGATCTCAACGAGGTCAGCGCCACCTCCACGAAGGTGGCCCGCACCCCGATCGACTCGGCCACCGCCTCCTCCCTGTCCTCCCTCATGCAGAAGGCCGTCGCCGACGGCACGGGCACCAGCGCCCAGGTCGCCGGGGTTCAGGTGGCCGGCAAGACCGGTACCGCCGAGACCGGCACGGACAGTGGCCCGACCACCTGGTTCGTGGGCTTCGCCGGCACCGACATCGACAAGCCTCAGATCGCGCTGGCCGTCGTGCTCGACGGCAATGCCGAGACCGAGGACGGCGCCACCGGTGGCAAGGTGGCCGGCCCCGTCGCCGCCAAGGTCATCGATGCGGCGGTGGACCAGTGAAACCTGTTGCTGGGCTCCAGCTCCAGGGCCGCTACGAGTGGTGGAGCAGATCGCCCTGGGCGGTATGGGCCAGGTGTGGCGCGCCACCGACCTGCGTTCGGGCCGGGCAGTGGCCGCCAAGATCCTGCGCCCCGAGCTGACCGGCGATGAGATCTTCCTGTCCCGTCTGCGCGCGGAGGCCAAGAACTCTCAGGGCCTGCGCCACCCGAACCTCGCCGTCGTCCTGGACTCCGGGGAGAAGGACGGGACCGGCTGGCTCATCATGGAGTCGTCCAGGGGCGCGCCCTGTCGGACATCATCACCGAGAAGGGGACCCTGTCTCCCGCCGAGATCCTGCCGGTCCTGGCACAGGTCGCCCGCGCCCTGCAGGTCGTCCACGACTCCGGCGTCGTGCACAGGGACGTCAAGCCCTCCAACATCCTCATCAACCGCGAGGGCCTGGCCAAGCTCACCGACTTCGGCATCTCCACCGGCATCAACCAGCGCCCGCTGACCGCCTCCGGCATGGTGATGGGCACCGCCCAGTACCTCGCCCCCGAGCAGGCCATGGGCAATATGGCCACCCCGGCCGGGGACCTCTACGGTCTGGGCATCATCGCCTACGAGGCCCTGGTGGGGCGGCGCCCCTTCAGCGGAGCCACCCAGGTGGATATCGCCTTCGCGCACGTCAACGAGGAGGTTCCCGCACTTCCCGACGCCGTCCCGCCTCAGGTCCAGGCCATCATCCTCAAGCTGCTCGCCAAGAAGCCCTCCGACCGGCCGCACTCCGCCCGCGAGGTGGCCCGCGCCCTGGACCGGGCGGTGGTGAACCTGCCCACGGATGCGTGGGATCCCCGTGAGGCACTCAGCTGGGAGTCCACCGGCCGCCGTGGCCCGCAGACCCGCGAGCTGCCCCAGCCGGCCACGGTGCGTCCCGGCCGTCACGCGGCCCAGGAGCCGACGCCGTCGCGCACCGCCCGGCACGCCTCAGGACGGTCCTTCCTCGGTCTCAACCTGCTGACCCTGAGAGTCCTCATCCCGGCCCTCGCGCTCATCACCCTGCACAGCACAGGTACGCTTGCCCATGCGCATCAGGTCGTGCCAGCCTTGATGCTGAGCATCCCTGTCAAGGAGGTACTGTGACCAGTCAGTTCCCCCAGGTCCTCGCGGGCCGTTACGAGATCCGCGACCTCATCGGACGTGGTGGTATGGCAGAGGTGCACCTCGGCTACGACACTCGCCTGTCGCGGGTCGTGGCCATCAAAGCTGCTGCGTTCGGACATCGCCGGCGACCCCACCTTCCAGGCCCGTTTCCGCCGCGAGGCCCAGTCCGCGGCGGCGCTCAACCACCCCGCCGTCGTCGCCGTCTACGACTCCGGCGAGGAGGAGCTCCTCCAGCCCGGTGGCGCCAGCCGCACCGTCCCCTACATCGTCATGGAGTACATCGAGGGGCACACGGTGCGCGAGCTCCTCAGCGAGGGCGAGGCCGTCCCGATCGCGGAGGCGGCGGAGATCGTCTCCGGTGTCCTGGACGCCCTGGAGTACTCCCACCGGGTGGGGATCGTCCACCGTGACATCAAGCCCGGAAACATCATGCTGACCTCCACCGGCGCGGTGAAGGTCATGGACTTCGGCATCGCGCGGGCCATTGAGGACTCCGCCTCCACGGTGACCCAGACCCACACGGTGGTGGGCACCGCCCAGTACCTCTCCCCGGAGCAGGCCCGCGGCGAGTCCGTGGACGCCCGCTCGGACCTGTACTCCACCGGGTGTCTCCTCTACGAGTGCTCACCGGCCAGCCGCCCTTCCAGGGCGACTCCGCCGTGGCCATCGCCTACCAGCACGTGCGGGAGATCCCCAAGCGCCCCTCCTCGCTGGCGGCCGATGTCCCCGAGTCCCTGGACCGGGTGATCCTCAAGTCGCTGGCCAAGAGCCGGGAGGACCGTTATCAGGACGCAGCCCACATGCGCGCCGACCTGCAGGCGGCCGCGCGGGGCATGTCCGTGGCCGCGCCGGCCGCCGACTCCTGGTCCCCGGCCACCTCGGTCATGGCCTCACCGGCCGCCGAACCGGTTCAGCCCACCTCCTCCTTCGCCCAGGTGCCCTCCGGGGCCTCTCCGATGCAGGCGGCCAAGGAGGCCGAAGAGCCCGAGGAGAAGCCCAAGAGCCACGCCTGGGTCTGGATCCTCATGTTCCTGCTCTTCATGACCCTAGCCGTCGTCGCCGGGCTGTGGGCCGCCGGGGGCTTCGACAACCAGCCCACCCCGACGCCGAGCCCCACCATCAGCAAGGTGGAGGTCCCCGACATCTCCAAGCAGGATGAAGAATCGGCCAAGAAGACCATTGAGGACGCCGGCCTGAAGTTCGCCAAGGACGAGGTCGCCAACGACGAAGTCAGTGAGGGCCTGGCCGTCTCCTCCGACCCGGAGAAGGGCACGAAGGTCGAGCAGGGCTCCACCGTCACCGTCCACTTCTCCACCGGATCAGCCATGGTCAAGGTTCCCGACCTGACCGGCAAGACCCAGGAGGACGCCCGTAAGGCCCTCAAGGACGCCGGACTCGAGGGCGGAAACACCTCCCTGGAGGACTCCGCCACGGTCGCGAAGGACCGGGTCATCTACACCAACCCGCAGGCGGGGAACTCCGTTGCGCGCGGTACCGCAGTGGACCTGGTGCTCTCCACCGGCAATACCTCCGTGCCCGATGTCGCCGGCCAGGACGAGGCCACGGCGAAGAAGTCCATCGAGGACGCCGGCCTGAAGTTCAAGCGCGGCGACGACGTCACCTCCGCCGATGTCGAGCAGGGCAAGGCCGTCTCCTCCGACCCGGCCGCGGGCTCCAGCGCCTCAGCGGGAGACACGATCACCGTGCACTTCTCCAGCGGTGCCGCGGCCACGCCGACGCCGAACGGCCCGGTGACCGTGCCCAAGGACCTCAACGGGAAAACTGCCGATGAGGCGGCTGCCGAGCTACAGAAGCTAGGTCTCACCGTTACCCAGGATCAGAAGGCCTCCAAGGATGTGGACGCCGGTAAGGTCATTGGCACTGAACCGAAGGCCGGCACTCAGGTGCCCGCCGGTTCCACCGTCAACCTCACGGTCTCCACTGGTAGTGGTAAGGACAAGGACGGAGAGGGCAATAACAACCAGCAGCCCAATCCAGGCGGAGCAGGTAACAACAACGGCGGCTGAACGCCTGAGTTAACCGTGGTCTCGAGTTCGAGCTTGAGCCCTCCGCCCGGATGGCCGGCCCCGTGCATCGTCGAGGACGCATCTGAGCCTGCGAGCACGGGCCTCGCGGTGACAGTCCGCGAGCCTTAAGGTGCGTCCGCGCGCACCTCGGGGCACCCGGATCCGGCAGGCCGCAGTCACCGGCCCTCACCGCTCAGGGTGGGTTCGCCCCTACCCCAGCAGTCCGGCGCGCTCGGCGAGGACCGCCAGGTGCACCCGGTTGCGGGCACCTACCCGCTCCTGCGCGCTGCGCAGGTGGGCCTTGACGGTCGAGACCGAGATGTACAGCCGGCTCGCGATCTCCTCAGTGGTCAGCCCCTCGGCGGCCGCCGCAATGACCTCGAGCTCGCGCCGGCTGAGCCCCGCCGCCGCCTGCCGGGCCTGGGCCACGGCGTGCTGACGCTCCTCGGAGCGGGCGTCGTAGGCCGCCAACGTCGGTGCCATCGGCTGAGAACGCACGTATCGCAGCAGCTCGGCGAGCGCCCCCGGCGAGAGCACCGACTCACCCGCCATCACCCGACGCAGCCCGGCATTGAGCTCTTCGGAGGCGGAGTACTTGAGCAGGTACCCCACAGCGCCGGCCTCAATGACGCGCACGACGGCGTCGTCGACGTCCCAGGTGGTCAGCGCCACGACGTGGGGGTGGCGCGGTGCGGCACAGATCTGGCGTGTGGCCTCGATCCCGTCCATGACGGGCATGCCCAGGTCCATGAGCACGATATCGGCCTCGATACGGCCCACGGCGTTGATCGCCTCACGGCCGTCACCGGCCTCGGCGACCACGACGTAGTCCTCACGTGGCCGCAGGAGCGGTTTGATGGCGGCGCGGGTCAGGGGGTCGTCGTCGACGAGGATGACACGGACCGGGGAGGCCGGTGTGGGGGACGCGGGCCGGGGAGGCTGCGGGGGCCGGGACGGTGGAGGGATCGGGCACGGGGACCAGCCTAGGTGCGCGCGCCGACACAATCACCATCCCAACGGCCCAGGCGCCCGGATTGTTCAGGCCGGTGAACTGCGCGCCGGCCGGTATCTCCCGGCTCGGGCCGTGCAGAGCCGGTAGGTGACCGCTCGGTGACCGCTCAGTGGACGGTCTGGGCCGACTCCGCGGAGCGCCAGGGCAGGTGCGCGCTCACCACGAACCTGCCCTGGCCGTCGGGGCCGGCGTGGAAGGTGCCGCCGCAGATCTCCGCCCGTTGGGCCATGCCGCGCAGGCCCGAGCCGCTCTGGAGGTCGCCGGCCACGACTCCGGGTCCTGACACTGCTCCTCGGTCGACGCCGGCGGCCCGAGGCACCTCACAGGACTCCGCGTCGTGAGCCTCCGGCTCAGGCCGGCAGATCCGGTTGGAGCAGGTGATGTCGATACCGGTGTCCGGACCGCCCTCGACGCGCAGCTGAACGCTCATACCGGGTGAGTGCTTGCGGGCGTTGGTCAGGGACTCCTGGACGATCCGGTAGACGGCTCGGGAGAGCACCTCGTCGGCCTCCGCAGCCCGGTCGAGGTAGATCGACGAGCTGAGCGGCTGGTGGGCGGCAAGGACCCCGTCCACCACCTCTCTGAGGTCCTCCAGGCGCGGGGCGGGCTCGACCGCCCCCACTGGCTCGCGCAGCACGGCGAGCAGGGAACGCAGGTCCCGCATGGCGTCCTGGGCCTCCTGCCGCACGCGCTGGGCGGCGGCCCGCGGATCCTCCTCATCGAGGCACCTGCTGAGTCCGAGGCTTCCGATCCGTCTGGGACGGGGGAGGTCTCCGACGTCGTCAGGACCCCGTGCTCCAGGGCGGCGGCGTGGAGGGCGAGCAGCGACAGGCGGTGGCCGAGTCCGTCATGCACCTCGCGGGCCACGCGCTCACGCTCGGCCTGCAGGCTGACGGTGTCGGCCAACCGGGTCGAGGCTCGGGTCTGCTCCTGAGCGGTGCGCTCGGCCCGGGCTGAGGCGTCGGCGGCCTCCTGAGCACGGCGTCGGGCCTCCTTCTCACCGTCACGCATGCGCAGCCACAGTCCGACGGTGACCGGCAGGGACATGACCACCACCGCGAGGAACAGCACCGGCACCGCCGACACATGGGTCACGGCATGGGAGTCGGGGGAGGGAGAGGTGATGACGCCGATCATCGAGCTCCCGGTGGATCCGTAGCTCGCGTCCCGGAAGAGCGCCGCCAGGGTACCGACGGCGAGCAGCGCGCCCGTGGCCCACGGGATGGGGTCGCGCAGGGACCGGGACCGGCGCACCACGGTGGTGAAGGCGATGAGTCCCACGGTGGTGTCCAGGGCGGCGGCGGCACCCGCGAGCGCCGAGGCGACCGTGATGGGCACAGGCCAGCGCCGACGCAGGAAGACCGCCACGAGAAGCGCCAGCCCCATGAGGATTCCTGCGGCGTCGAGCAGTGGGTGACTCTCCTTGAGAAGCCGCTCATGATCGAAACGTGTTCCCAGTGCGATGAGGAACCCCATGGCGCACAGGATGAACAGGCCCAGGGATCGCAGAATCCTCTGGGTGACCTCGAGGGCACGGCGTTGCGACGGGGACAGGGAGTCCTTGAACGAGGGCACCGGTCTCGCAGGGTCGTACGATGCGGGACCGGCGGGCGCCGCCGTCATCGGGGGGCGGACGTACGGGCCCATCGCCGCAGGAGTGCCGGGAGGAGCGGGATGAGCGGGCAACGCGGGATACGGGGACGGCCCGCTGTATCCCGCGGGCCCCTGGTATCCCAGATGTCTCGGATAGGTGGGATAGGGGTAGGCGGGCGGACTCGACCGGTATGGCAGGACCGGCGCCCCGAAGGCGGGCTCATTCCGACCACCCCCGGGCCGACCGCCCCCCGGAACCAGCACTCTCGCCCGACACGGTTGGGGTGCCGAGGGCAGGAGTGGGCGGGTGGCCGGGGACTGACATGTGCTCACTGTAGATCCGGGCACTGACGCGCATGATCGCCCGATAGGACACGATTCGGGGGCTACGACACGGGAGGCCTTGTCCTTTCGGACAGTCACCATGAGTGCCCTTTCGGATGGCCTCCTCGGACTCATCGGTCGATGTGCGTGCAGCACGACCGGGGCCATCGTTGTTCCCGTCGGCTGATCCCGTCAGCTCCAGTGACCACTCACCATCTGGAAGAGCGCTGCCGCATCCCGCTCAGTGCCTCACCTCCCGCATCTCGAAGGACCCATCATGACCAGCCCAGTCAACCCAGTCCCGTCCTCGCCCGCCGGTGTCCCCGCCACAGGCTTCCCCGCCCCGGCCGCAGGCATGAGCATGCCAGCCCCCGAGCCGAAGCGCTCCTGGTTCGCCCGGCACAAGATCCTCACCGGTATCGGCGCCTTCGTCGCCGTCGGCATGATCGCCTCCGCGCTCAACGGTGGTGGAGGCTCAGGGGACTCGGGCACTGCCACCGCCACCCCGCCCTCCGTCCAGGCGATGGCCACCGCACCCGCTCAGGAGACCGCCGGCCAGGACTCCGCGGCCGCCCCCAGCCCGCAGCAGCAGGCGCCGAGCAACGATGCCAGTAAGGCGGACTCGAACTCAGGCTTGAGCTTCCCCGGGAAGCAGAGCGGCGACGTCGTCGGAAACGCCGGTGACACGATCGACGACGACGGCGTCAAGGTGAGCGCCACGACCGTGGCCGCGGGCGACGCCACCCTGGGCCCCACCGCCTGCTCGACCATCACGATCACCAACGGCTCCAAGAACACCCTGGACGTCAATGCCCTGGACTTCACGTTGCAGAACCCGGCCGGGGCGATCAGCAACAGCGGCTTCCTGGGGTCGAGCAACCACCTGTCCTCGTCCACGCTCATCGCGGGCGGCTCGGTCAGCGGCGACGTCTGCTTCGATACTGATGTGTCGGCCGGAGGACAGTACGTGCTCCTCTACAAGCCCACACTCTCGCTGTTCGGGCACCGCCGGGCCTGGATCAACAACCTCTGACATCCCAGGGGCCCACAGGTGCATCTGGCGCGTGTGGGCCCCATCGGCCGGGGACATTCCGCGCGGCCAGGTGCGTGTCGTTCCGGCCGGGGGCATTCGACGCCGTCGGGGACAGGATTCCGGTCCCCGACGGCGTCGAATGCCCCCGGCCGCACAGATATGTCCCCGATGGCGCGGGGCACCGGCTCAGATGCAGCGGGCGGACAGGACGCCGTCGATCGCACGCAGCTCCTCAAGGACCTTGAGCTCGATCTCGCCCTCGACGTCGACCAGCGTCACGGCCAGCTCGCCGCGGGACTTGTTGAGCAGGTTGGCGATGTTCTGCCCGTGCTGGGCCACGATCGTGGAGACCTGGCCGACCATGTTGGGCACGTTGCGGTTGACGATGACGAGCCGGTGGGTGCCCTCCTGTCGCGCCATGACGGCCTCGGGGAAGTTCACCGAGTTGTGGACCTGCCCGTCCTCGAGGAAGCCGCGCAGGGAGTCCACGGCCATCATGGCGCAGTTGCGCTCGGCCTCCTTGGTGGAGGCGCCCAGGTGGGGCAGGGAGATGCACTTGGGGTGCTTGTGGACCTGCGTGGAGGGGAAGTCGCACACGTAGCCGCCCAGCGTGCCCTCGTCCAGGGCAGCCACGACGGCGTCGGTGTCGACGATCTCGGCCCGCGCGAAGTTGAGCAGCACCGCGGTCTCCTTCATGAGGGCCAGACGCTGGGTGCTCACCAGTCCACGGGTGGCGGGGATGAGGGGCACGTGGACGGTGAGGATGTCGGCACGGCGGAAGACCTCCTCCATGGAGTCGGCCCGCTCGACCTCGGCGCTCATGTGCCAGGCGTGCTCCACGGAGATGCCCGGGTCGAAGCCGACGACGTTGAGCCCCAGCCCCAGGGCGGCATTGGCCACCTGCACGCCGATGGCCCCCAGTCCGATGACGCCGAGCGTGCGGCCGGGAAGCTCGAATCCGACGAACTGCTTCTTGCCGGCCTCGACGGCCTTGGCGATCTCGGCGTCGTCCCCCTGAAGGGTGTGGGCGAAGCGGGCCGCCGGGATGAGGTTGCGCGAGGCGATGAACAGGCCCGCCAGGACCAGCTCCTTGACGGCGTTGGCGTTGGCGCCGGGGGTGTTGAACACGGGCACGCCCCGCTCGGTGAGCGCCTCGACCGGAATGTTGTTGGTGCCGGCGCCGGCGCGGGCCACGGCCAGGACCGAGTCGTCGATGGGGTGTCGTGGAGCTTGGCCGAGCGCACCAGGAGGGCGTCGGGGCGCTCCACGGAGCCGCCGACCTCGTAGAGATCATCGGGCAGACGGGACAGGCCGGCCCCGGAGATGGCGTTGAGGGTGCGGATACGGAACTTGTGGTCAACGCTGCTGCTGGTCACGGAGGTACTTTCTGCAGGACGGTCCGAGTGGAGGAGGGGTGTGACGGACGGCCGGGCCCGCAGGCCGGCCAGGACGGCGGGCGCTCAGGCCCGGGCGGCGAAGTCGGTCATGTAGTCGATGAGGGCGCGCACGCCCTCGATCGGCATGGCGTTGTAGATGGAGGCGCGCATGCCGCCCACGGAGCGGTGCCCCTTGAGGTTGGTGAGCCCGGCGGCCTCGGCACCGGCCAGGAAGTCGGCGTCGCGAGCGGGGTCGGCCAGGGTGAAGGGCACGTTCATCCAGGACCGCGAGCGCTCCTGAACCGGGTTGGCGTAGAAGTCGGAGGAGTCGATGAAGCCGTAGAGGAGCTCGGCCTTGGCGCGGTTGCGCTCGGCCATCGCCTCCAGGCCGCCGCCGTCCTCGATCCAGTGGCCGATGAGTCCCAGCAGGTAGATGGCGAAGGTGGGGGGCGTGTTGAGCATGGAGTCGGCGTCGGCCATCTTCTGGTAGTCCAGGACGGTGGGGGTCACCGGGCGGGCCCGCCCCAGCAGGTCCTCGCGCACGATGACGACGGCCAGACCCGAGGGCCCCATGTTCTTCTGGGCGCCGGCGTAGATGAGGCCGTAGCGGGAGACGTCGATGGGCCGCGAGAGGATCGTGGAGGAGAAGTCGGCCACGAGCGGGACGTCGCCGGTGTCCGGGCACGTAGTCGAACTCGACGCCGCCGATGGTCTCGTTGGGCGTGTAGTGCAGGTAGCGGGCCGCCTCGGGGACCGTGAAGGAGCCGGGCTCGGGGGTGGTCGTGTAGGAGGAGGCGGACTCGTCGGCGGGTACGACGACGTCGAGCTCGTAGGCACCGGCCTGCTTGATGGCCTTGGCGGACCACTGGCCGGTGTTGAGGTAGGCGACCGTGTCACCGGGGGCGGTCAGGTTGAGGGGGATGCCGGCGAACTGGGCGCTGGCCCCGCCCTGGAGGAAGAGCACGCGGTAGCCCTCGGGGACGCCCAGGAGTCGGCGCAGGGTGGCCTCGGCGTCGGCCGCGCAGGCCACGAAGTCTGCCCCGCGGTGGGAGACCTCCAGGACGGACATTCCCGATCCGCCCCAGCTGGTGAGCTCGGAGGCGGCCTGCTCGAGGACGGGCAGGGGGAGCTGGGCGGGACCGGCGGAGAAATTGAAGACGCGCACGGAGTCATCATTGCCGCTTATACGCGCGGCGGCAATCTCGTCCCACCTGGCGACGCCCACCGACGTCGGCCCGCAACCGGAACGGGGCGCAACAGGGCGCAACGCTGCATGAAATTCTCACGCCCGCCGAAAGTATGGGTGACACAGCCGCCTCACCCTGTCAACCAAGCACGTTGTCGGCGATAGCACAGGTGGACCGCTCAACTGAACGCTAGGGTTACCTTCACGCTTAAGTCCCTACCGACAAGTTCTCATGATCGACTCACAGAACGACAACACCCCCTCAGCCGGCTCCACGGCCCCCGTCGTCCGAGCCGCGCAGGAATCTCACGCCGGCGCCGACGACGCGTCCGGCGCATCCGGAGCGGGAGCGCGTCGGCACCCGCTGAGCCGTCAGGTGCTCGACCGGCTCCGCAGGGGACGCAAGCCGCGATTCGGCGCCATCCTCGTGGCGCTCGTCGCCGTGGTCTCCCTGGCCACCGGGTTCCGGGCCTGCAACTGCAACCGGGCCTGGACCGAGGTCTCCGCGGCGGCCACGCCGGAGGCCAATCCGCTCAAGGGCATGATGCCCTTCGCGCCGGCGGACGCCTCGCACTCGCCGGCGCTGCAGGACAACGCCCTGCCCCACACGATGGAGTGGCTGACGCTGCCGGTCAGCGACATCGTCACCGGACCCGGCTCGTACGCGTGGGACAAGCTCGATGCACACCTCGACGCCATCGCCTCGCGCGGGCACCAGGCGGTGCTGCGCTTCTACGTCGACTACCCCGGGCGCCCCAGCGGTATCCCGGCCTACCTGCTGACCTCCCATGCGGTGACGACCCACGAGTACACGGTCAACGGCAACGCGCCGGGCCAGTCGCTGGCGCCGGACTACAACGACCCCGAGATGATGTCGATGCTCACCGGCTTCGTCTCCGCCCTCGGCCAGCAGTACGACGGCGACCCGCGCCTGGCCTTCATCACCCACGGCCTGGTGGGCTTCTGGGGCGAGGGGCACACCTTCCCGATGAACGGCAAGGTCTCCGGGGACAACCCCTCCGGCGAGAACTGGATGCCGTCGGCGGCGAACCAGAACACCCTCATCGACACCTGGGACGGCGCCTTCCAAGTGACGCCGACGCTGGCGCGCTACCCGTCCGCGGAGACGGTCAAGCGCGGGGTGGGCTACCACGACGACTCCTTCGGCTACGCGACGATGGACACCGCCGACTGGCACTTCCTGCCGCAGCTGAAGCAGGCCAAGGCGGACCAGGCCTGGCAGCAGCACCCGATCGGCGGCGAGGTCTACCCGGGCATCCAGGAGTGCTCCGTGCGCAACCCGGGCAGCTGCATGGCCTCGGGCTCCAACGGAGGAACGGTGGACATCAACGCCTCCATCAAGGCCACGCACGCGAGCTGGCTGGTGGACAACTGGGCCTTCACGACGACGCTCAACGGCACCGAGCGCGAGCGGGCCGTGCAGGCCTCCGCCGAGACCGGCTACGACCTGGCGGTGGCGCGCTGGCGGATGCGCAACGGCAAGGTCGAGGTGCAGATCGCCAACAACGGGGTGGCCCCCTTCTACTACAACTGGAACGTGGAGGCGGTGGCCATCAACACCTCCAACGGCATGGAGGTCGGGCGCACCAGGCTCAGCGGCGACCTGCGCAAGATCCAGGTCGGCAAGACCCAGACCTTCTCCGGGCAGCTCCCGGCGGACTCGGCCGGGGAGAACACGATCCTGGTGCGCGTGGTCAACCCGCTGGAGTCGGGCCAGCCGCTGCGCTTCTCCAGCGCCGGCCAGGACCAGACGCTTCCCGGCTACCTCACCCTGGGCCGCGCCCCCACCCAGTAGGCCGGCCCGACGGCGGAGTCCCAGCGGGGCTCGACTGAAGCCGGCCTCCCGGCCCGGGACTGCGCCGACAGCTCGCGCACCACCCATCCCGCCGTCGAGTGCGTCGAGACGTGTGGGGCCTACGGCCGGCTGAGGAGCGGGACGTTGACGGCGGCCTGGCGGGGCGTCGGTGTCCATGACGCTGACATCAACCCTGCACCGGCATCGCGGGCCGAGAAGGAGCCTTGGGATTCCAACGATTCCCGCTGGACGCTTCGACGGCGGAACCTCTGATGTCAGCGCTGTGGACACTGAGCTGCTGACGTGCTCGACTTCGCGTGGTCTTGGTCGTGAGGCTGCGCGCCCTCACCTCCCGCCGCCTGACTCCCGCCCGGCCCCGACGCCGCCTCCGCCCCGCCTCACAGCGGGTAGGCCGACGCCTTGCCCTCGATGGCCTCGGTGAGGTCGATCTCGCGCTCGCCCAGGCTGAAGCGGTAGCGGCCCAGGATCTCCAGGGGCTCGTCCTCGGCGGCCAGGTAGGCGCGCACGGCCTCCTTCTCCTCGTCGTCGAGCCAGGTCATCTGGTCCGACAGGCACCGGTACCGACTGGCCTCGGCCACGTCGCGCAGCCACTGCATCTGGGTGTCATCCAGGAGGTTGCGGCGGTGGCGGAAGAAGACGACGTCGGGGTCGACCCCGATGACCCGCCCCAGCCAGAGCCGGTTGATGCCGGCGTGCAGGGCGTTGTAGGCCTTGGCGTCGGACAGGTCGTCGGAGGCGTAGTTCTCCCACATGGGGGCGACGTCGGGTCCCACCCGCACGGCGTCGAGCAACCCGATGGATGGCATGATGAGCGCCCCGGAGCCCAGGAGGAAGGTCTCCTCCCCGGCGGTGTCGCGCACGAGGCGCAGCCCGGTGCGGTAGGCCTCCTCCCGGTCGATCTGGCGGTGCCGGTAGCCGGGGATGGCGGCGGCGTTGATGAAGTCGAGCTTGAGGTAGCTGAAGCCCCACCGGTGGACGATCTTGGCGATGAGCTTGCGCACGTAGGTCTGGGCGGTGGGGTGGGTCGTGTCCAGCGCGTAGTAGCTGCCGCCCCAGTTGGAGCCGGCCACGGCCAGTCCGCCGTCGGCGTTGTGGACGAACATCTCCGGGTAGTCGCGCACCGCCCGGGAGCCGGGCAGGGCGATGAAGGGCGCCACCCACAGGCCCGGCTGCATGCCGGCCTCACGGATCCGGGCCGCGGCGGCCTCCATGCCGTCGCCGAAGCTCTCGCCGGCCTCCCAGTCACCGACCGCGGCCTCCCAGCCGTCGTCGATCTGAAGCGTCTTGAAGCCCAGGTCGGCGACCTGCGGGATCTCGCGCTCGAGGGCCTCCTGCGAGATGCTCTCGTAGTAGGAGTACCAGGAGCACCACACGCTCTGCGGCTCGATCTCGCGGCCACCCAGGCTCTCGCCGAGCTCACGGGCGTAGCGGGCCATGACGGCGGTGGCCGGGCCGGGCAGGATCACCCAGCGCGCCGGGTCGCCGGACTCGGTGAAGGCCTCCAGGACCGCGGTGTCGGCGCGCAGGCGCGGCGTGCGCCCGTCCAGGCAGCCCACGAGCAGTGCCCCGGCGGAGTCCTCCAGGACCGCCATCCAGGCCGAGTGGTGCCGGGCCGGATCATCCCAGGGGGCGTCGTCGGCGGTCCGACGGCGCTGCTCATCGGCGATGCGCATGGGCGCCTCGCTCAGGCGGCGCCAGCCCGACGGCGACCAGGAGTTCTGGCCGGTGCGGTAGAACTCGCCGTCGCGCATGTCGTGCAGGAGGGTCAGGTGGGAGGCCTCGACGTAGACGGCGCCGGTGGCGCCGCCGGCCCCGTGCTGGGTGGTCACCGTGCCGTCGCAGGCCAGGGCGATGCTGCGCCCGGTCAGGGTGATGTGGTGAATCATGCGCTCTCCTCGGCTCCGGCCTGTCCTGCCCGCGGGTCGGGTCCCTCTCGAGACACCAGCACCGCCCGGCTCGCACTGTACGTGCTACCGACCGTCCAGACCGACATTTTCTTCAAAGATGACGCGGAGCCGCGTCGCCTATGAAGAAACCGTCGGTGAGTGAGGATTGTGTTGGCCGCGGTGGAAGTAGGCCGCCAGGTCCGCGTCGAGCTCGGGCACGTCGTAGGGCACGGAGCCCGAGCGCAGGGACCGGGTGGCCAGCACGCCCGCCGCGACGGCGTCGCGCGCACTGACCGGGGAGACGTCGGTGGCCCCGCCGTTGCGCACGAAGCGCAGGAACTCGTCGATGGCGAGCTGGTCGGCGCTGTCGTGCCCGGTGCCCTCCTCGGCGATGACGTACTCCTGGGTGCCGCGCTCGGCGTAGTGCTCCGTGCGCTCGGTCCACACCTTGACGACGTCGCCGGCCCCGTCACCGAGGTTCTCGGCCCGGCCGCGGGTGCCGATGACCGTATAGCTGCGCCAGTAGTCGGGGGTGAAGTGGCACTGCTGGTAGGAGGTCATGACCCCGTTGCGCATGGTCATCATGAGCATGGAGTGGTCCTCGACGTCGATGACGGGGTTGAGGTCGTCGACCTCGTCAGCCGGCCAGTGCTCGAGGCTGAACCAGTCCTGCATGACGGTGCCGGCGCTCGTCCCGGCCGGGCGCCGCCCGGCCTCCCCGTAGACCATGAGCCCGCCCATGCCGACGACGCGGGCCGGCGCGGAGCCGGCCAGCCAGCTCATGACGTCGATGTCGTGGGCGGCCTTCTGCAGCAGCAGGCCGGTGACGTGTCGGCGCTCGGCGTGCCAGTCGCGGAAGTAGTAGTCGCCGCCGTTGCCCACGAAGTGGCGGCACCAGATGGCCTTGACCTCGCCGATCCGCCCCGAGTCGATGATCGACTTCAGCAGCCGCACCACCTCCATGTGGCGCATGTTGTGGCCCACGTAGAGGCGGGTGCCGGTGCGCCGGGCCACCTCCAGGATGCGGTCGGCGGCCTCGATGGTGATGGCCAGGGGCTTTTCCAGGTAGACGGGGATGCCGGCCTCGAGGAAGAAGCGGGCCAGCTCCTCGTGCGTGTCGTCGGGGGTGGTCAGGACGACCGCGTCGATCCCGTGTCCCAGCAGGTCGCGGTGGTCGGCCACGACCGCCACGCCCTCGGGCAGGGAGCCGCTGGGCGCGCTCGGCGGCGTCGGGAGCGATATCGGCCGCGGCGACCAGCCGGGCCGGGACCGGTGAGGAGTCCGCGAGCGCGGCCAGGTAGCAACGGGCCCCAATGCCGACGACGCCGACCCGCAGCTCCCTTGACGCTTCAAACATTCTTTCGCCCTCAGCTCTTCTGGCGGGCCGCCCACCAGGAGCGCAGTGCCTGGCGGGCCAGGTCCTCGCCGATCGGTCCCTTCTCCATGCGCAGGTCCATGAGGAAGCGGTAGGCCTCGCCGACGACAGGCCCGGGGGCCACGCCGAGCTCGGCCATGATCTGGCCGCCGTCGAGGTCGGGGCGGATGGCGGCGAGCTCCTCAGCGGCGCGCAGGGCCTCGATGCGCTCCTCGAGGTCGTCGTAGGCGCGGTCCAGCATGGCGGCCTTGCGGCGGTTGCGGGTGGTGACGTCGGCCCGGGTGAGTCGGTGGAGGCGCTCCAGCAGGGGACCGGCGTCGGTGGCGTAGCGGCGTACGGCCGAGTCCGACCAGGCGGCGTCGGCATAGCCGTGGAAGCGCAGGTGGAGCTCGACCAGCCGGGAGACGTCCTTGATGGTCTGCTTGTCGAAGCGCAGCGCCCGCAGGCGCTTGGCCGTCATCCGGGCGCCGACGTGGTCGTGGCCGTGGAAGGTGACGGTGCCGTCGGGCAGGAAGCGGCGGGTGGCGGGCTTGCCGATGTCGTGAAGGATGGCGGCCAGGCGCAGCACCAGGTCGGGGCCGGGGACGGGTCCATCGGGGCGGTCTCCAGGTCGATGGCCTGGTCCAGGACGGTCAAGGTGTGCTCGTAGACGTCCTTGTGGCGCTTGTGCTCGTCGACGGTCTCGCGCAGGGCGCTCAGCTCGGGCAGGACGACGTCGGCCACGCCGGTGTGGACCAGCAGCTCCAGTCCGCGCCGGGGCCAGGGGCTGATGAGCAGGCGCCCGAGCTCGGCGCGCACGCGCTCGGCGGAGACGATCTCCAGGCGGGAGGCCATCTCCTCCATGGCGGTCATGACGTCCATCTCGACGTCGAAGCCGAGCTGGGCGGCGAAGCGGGCGGCCCGCATGATGCGCAGGGGGTCGTCGTCGAAGGACTGCTCGGCGCTGACGGGGGTGCGCAGGATGCCGGCGTTCAGGTCGGCCAGGCCGCCGCAGGGGTCGACGAGCTCGAGGTCGGGCAGGCGCAGCGCCATGGCGTTGACGGTGAAGTCGCGGCGGGTGAGGTCCCCGGTGAGGGTGTCGCCGTAGGTGACCTGGGGTTTGCGCGAGCCCACCTCGTAGGCCTCGGTGCGGTAGGTGGTGACCTCCACGATGGTGGAGCCCTTGCGCGCGCCAATGGTGCCGAAGGCCCGGCCCACGTCCCAGGTGGTCTCCCCCCAGGCGGCCAGGATCTTCTCGGTCTGCTCGGGGCGGGCCGAGGTGGTCAGGTCCAGGTCGTGGGGGGCCACGCCGAGGAAGGCGTCCCGCACGGGTCCGCCGACGAGGGCGATCTCGTGCCCGGCGCGCACGAAGGCGTACCCCAGGGCCGCCAGGGCGGGGGGCAGACCCTCGAGTGCCTGACGGGCCTTGGGCGTCAGGCCCCGGTTCTCAGCGGAGTCGTCCGTAGGATTGACGGGATCGGCGGGAGCGGGGGTGCGCAGTCATCGGCCCAAGCCTGCCATGAACCCTCACCGGCGCGCCGTCGTCGTCGGCCTCAGCATCCCTGTGGTGAGGACCATCCCGCACCGCGGCCACGGCCGCCACCGACCGCCGCCGTCCTCACACCCGTCCGCGCACGGCGCAGTTGTGTGCGACGACGTACTCGGCCAGAGGCGTTCGGCGGTCCGAACGCCCTAGAGTGTCCCCATGCCCTCTCCACGCACTCGCACGCCCCGCGCCGGAAACCCGGCCCACCGGGCGGGTGCGCGCGCCCTACCGATCGTCAACGAGACCAGCGCCGGCGGCCTGGTCGTCGACGTTCAGAACGGGCAGGCCTTCACCGCGGTCATCGCTCGGCGCAACCGGGGCGGGCGGCTGGAGTGGTGCCTGCCCAAGGGGCACCTGGAGGGCACTGAGACCCCCGAGCAGGCCGCAGTCCGCGAGATCATGGAGGAGACCGGGATCACCGGTCGGGTTCTTCGGCACCTGGCGACCATCGACTACTGGTTCGCCGGCCACGAGCACCGCGTCCACAAGGTGGTGCACCATTTCCTGCTGGAGGCGGTCAGCGGCACGCTGACCACGGAGAACGATCCGGACCATGAGGCCGAGGACGTCGAGTGGGTCGCCCTCGACGACGTCTCCCACCGCCTGGCCTACCCCAATGAGCGCCGTATCGTGGCCGCGGCCTGGGACATCCTCGTGGGGGATGGATGACGGGCACCACCTATCTGTGCGCGAAGGTGGTCACCACGCTGGGCTCCCGGCTGCGGAGCAGGGCGATGGTGACCATTGCCGCCCTACTGGGTGTGGCGGGCCTGGTGATGTGGCCGGTGATCGCTCTGCCCACGGCCGAGGCGGACCAGGGTGCCAACGCGATCCTGGTCGCGCAGTCCGATGGGCTCTCCGCAGACGTCGCTCCGCTCGCCCCGGCGACGCCGTCCACGACGACGGCCTCCTCATCGGCCCCGGCGGCGGCGAGCGAGAAGACCACCAACCAGGTGACCGTGAGTATCGACGCCCTGGCCCCCGAAGTGCTGCACACCGACCAGGACCTCGTTCTGACCGGCACCGTCACCAACGGAACCAGTCAGGCCATCACCGGGGCGGACCTGGTGACCAGGGTGCAGCGATCCACGGAGGCCACGAGTCGGGGTCTGAGCACGTGGCTGACCGAGACTGATGAGTCGGGACTGTCGGACCCGGTCACGGTCCCCCTGGGGCACGACCTCCAACCCGGGGGCGTCACCCAGTTCTCCATCACCATCCCCGCCGGCGAGCTGCCGCTGAGCAGCGCTGACCAGTGGGGGCCGCGCGGCGTCTCCGTCACTCTGGCGGCCCAGGACGTCTCCCTGGCCCAGGACCGCAGCATCCTGGTGTGGGACAGTGGCGCCTCCGTCGCACCGGTGCGCATGATCGTCTTCCTGCCGGTCACCGCCTCCGCGCAGGAGATGGCGGTGCTGGCCGGTCCGCGCACCAAGGAGCGCTCGGAGGCCCTCAACCGCATCCACAGCCGAGTCCTCGGTCTGGTGAGCATGGCCGGTGACGGCATCGTCGCCGCCGTCGACCCGGCGCTGGTCGAGGCCCTCGGCGTCACCAAGGCCAGCCTCGAGCAGGCCGCCCGCAACGGCGGTTCCCAGCCCGCGACGCCGGATGCCGCCCCTCAGACACCCCAGAGCGCTGACTCCTCCGCATCATCGGCCCCGTCCGCACCGTCGACGACGGAGCCCTCGGCGAGCGCCACCCCGTCCCCGCAGTCGGGGGGCACCGCCACGACATCACCGTCGGACAAGGCGTCTCACGCCTCCAAAGAGGTCATCCAGCTCTCCGCCGCTCTCGCGCGGGCCATCCACACCAACAGCCTGGTGGCTCTGCCCTGGGGCGACTCCGATACCGCGGCCCTGGCGCATCTGCAGCAGACGAGCCTCATCGAGACCGCCGCACGGCGCACCCAGGAGTCGGCCATTGTCAAGGTGGGGGCCCCGACGTCCTTGACCTGGCTGGCCTCCAGCGTCGCGGACGAAACCACGGTCAATGCGCTGGCACAGCCGGCGTCGACCATCATCGCCTCACCGGAGTCCTTGCCTCCGCCCGACGAGCTCACCTACACCCCCTCCGGTCTGGGTGCCTCCGGGGATCACGCGGTCCTGATTCCGGAGCAGTCACTGTCAGAGGCGCTCACCGGTGAGGGCGCCAAGCCCACAGCCCCCGACCAGAGCTCCTCGAACCCCCAGGCTGCCCAGAGCGCCCAGGCGACCGAGACTCGACACCCGCCGCTGCTGCGCGGCAACAGTGCCATCCTGGCCCGCCAGGCCCCGACGCTGGAACGAGACATCGTCGTGGCGATGCCCCGCCAGGCCGCCTCCGGCGTGCAGTCATCGGTCGTGCGGGAGAGGGTGGCCGCCCTGCGCTCGGTCCCCTGGGCCAGCTCCCAGTCCCTGGGCGCCCTCCAGGAGCGGGCCCAGGAGGAGGTCACGGCCGTCAACGAGGGGCACCTCTCGGATCGAGCGCACCGAGCCTGTCGGACACGGTGATCGACGACGACGAGCCTGTCCACCGACACCCTCGCCGCCGCCGGCCGTACGGCCCGGAACCCCTGCAGTCGATCTCCTCGGTGCTCTCCGAACCGGCCGCGTTGCTGGGCGACTACACCGACCTGGAGGCCGTCGTCTCCTCCGCATCCTGGCGGGCCGATCCCAAGACCCGCAGTGCCCAGATTCCGGCCGCCGAGGGCCTCCGGGGACCAACGTCACCTCCTCACTGGCCGCGGTACCGTCATCGACCATCAACGTCATCAGCCTCCGAGGCGCAGCCTGCCGGTGCGCATCACCTCCTCCCTGAGTCAGGACGTCACCGTCCAGGTCTACCTGGTCTCGAACAACAAGCGCCTCCAGGTCCCACGCACCACCACCGTGAGGGTCCCGGCTCACCAGCAGGCCAAGGTCACGGTGCCGATCCAGGCCGTCGGCTCGGGCGACGTCGGTCTGACGGTGCAGGTGCTTGCCGCCGATGGCACCACCGTGGGCACGCCCACCACCGTCAACATGCGAGTGCGCGCCGACTGGGAGGGCCGAGGCACCGGCGTCATCGTCGGGGTCCTGGTCTCCATCGTGGTGATCGGTACGGTGAGGACAGTACGACGAGGCCGCCGCACCGCAGTGGCCCCGGCTGCACAGGAGACGGCATGAGCATCATCAAACGTGTACGGACCGGGCGCTCCTCCTCCCAGGGGCGCAGCCAGGCATCCCTGGCGCGGTCCTCGGCCATCATGGCCTCGGGGACCCTGGTCTCCCGCATCCTGGGCATGGTGCGCAACGCCCTGATCGTCATGGCGCTCGGCGCCACCGGTTCGGGCGCCGCCGACGCCTTCAACACGGCCAACAACCTGCCCACGTACCTGTACAACATGATGATCGGCGGGATCCTCAACGCGATCCTGGTGCCGCAGATCGTCCAGGCGCTGCGACGACGCAACGGCGAGGAGGTCGTCAATCGCCTCCTGACCGCCGCGGCCACGCTCATGCTGGCGGTCACGTGCATCGCGACCGCGGCCGCGCCCCTCATCTTCACCCTCAACGCCAATTCCTTGGCTCAGGGGCAGTGGCGCACGCTGTCCTTCGCCTTCGCGTTCTGGTTCATGCCGCAGGTCTTCTTCTACGGCCTGTACGCCCTGTGGGGGCAGGTGCTCAACGCCCGCTCGAGCTTCGGGCCCTACATGTGGTCCCCGGTGCTCAACAACATCATCTCGATCGCATCGATCCTGTTCTATCTCCATCTCTACGGTCGCTACACCACCGGTGAGGGAGCAGATGTCTGGGACGGGAGCCGGATCACTCTCATCGGGGCGACGACGACCCTGGGCATCGCGGTTCAGGCGCTGATCCTCTACATCCCCCTGGTGCGCTCCGGGTTCCGGCCGCGCATCATCTTCGGGGTGCGGGGGCCTGGGGCTGGGCAAGACCGTCAAGGTGGCCCTGTGGGCGCTGGCCGGGGTGGGCGTAGCCAGCCTGAGCAACTGGATCACCTCCAACCTGGGCTCCTACGCGGTCACGGCCTCCGAGCAGCCCGAGTACGCGGACGTCATCGTGCCCTCGACGACCATGTGGCTCAACGCCTACCTGGTGTACATGCTGCCCCAGTCCCTGGTGGTCACCTCCATCATCACCGCCCTGTTCACCCGTATGAGTGAGAAGGCCGCAGCCGGGGACGCCGCCGGCGTGCGCGAGGACCTCTCCCTGGGGCTGCGCTCGGCGGGTGTCTTCACGGTGCTGGCCACTGCGGGCATCTGCGTCCTGTCCGTCCCGGCCCTCAGCTCTTCACCCCTCGATCTCCCTGCCCGAGGCCCAGGCCAGCGCCCCCATGCTCATCGCTCTGGCTCTGGGCATCATCCCGCAGGGGATCTGGTTCAGGGACCCAGCGGGTGATGCTGGCCTACTCCGACACCAAGCGGCTGCTGCTGGCCGACGTCGTCGTCGGCGTCATCCCCGTGATCCTGTGCGTCCTGGCCTACTTCGTCGCTCCGGCCAACCATTGGATGACCTGGGCGGGCGCGGCCAACACGATCAGCCAGATCGGGGGCTGCGTGGTGGTCATCCCCATGATGCGCTCCCACCTGCCCAGCCTCGACGGCCGCAGGATCGTCACCACTCACCTGCGTCTCATCATGGCGGTAGCGCCCGCGGTGGTCGTCGGGCTCCTGCTCAACGCGATGCTGGGCGACATCGACGCCGACTCCTCCCTGGCCAACATGTCCGCGGCACTCGGGCACATCGCCGTCGTCGCCACCGTCATGTCGCTCATCTACCTGCTGATGGGGCGCATTGTCAGGATCGAGGAGATCACGGTCGCCTTCCGGCCCTTCTCCCGGATCCTGTCCACGGTCGGCCGTCGTCTGCCCGGCGCACCCGGACGAGCGGTCCTGGCGGCGGCGGCCTGGCTGTCACCGCCGGAGCCACCGGCTCAGGCGACTGCTCAGATGGCCGCCGTTCAGACACCGGCACCCCCGCCGCCACCACCGGCTCAGGCGGCTTCAGGCCCCTCAGGCGTTTCGACGGACGCGACGGCGCATGGTGCTGTTGGCTACACCTCCGGCGGCGCTCGGGCGGTGCCGCCCGCACCCCCGCCGCCGACTCAGGCACAGACCCACTCCTGGGGACAGCCGGGTCAAATGGGGCCGCAGCACGCGGGCGGTCACCCGTCTCAGGCCATCGCGGGCCACCCGCTCGCGCCGCCGCCGGCACCCCCGCAGGCCCCTTCACAGGCTGCGCCACCACCACCGCCCACGAGCGCCGATGCCACGGCCGGCTCCTCCCACCACTGGCAGACCCCCGGGGCACGTCCCGCCCAACGCCCCTGGGAGTATCCCGCCGTCGCTGCCGGCCAGCATTCCCCCTTCCCGGGTGGCCACAGGGCAGTCCGCCCCCACCCGCCACACACCTCTGCCCACACGGGCCACATCACCCCGGTCCGGAGCCCTCAGACAGTTACGATGGGGGCAACTGGTTCAGAGGGACAACCATCTCAAGGAAGGAGACGCATGTCGGAGGCGACGCCTATCGGCAGTGGTCGCTACGGGCTCCTGGGAACGCTGTCCACCACTCTGCCGCGCATTGTCAGGCACCGCGGCGTCGACACGATCCTGGATCGAGACGTCACGATCCTGGTTCTCACCGACGCGACGCTTCATCGCGACAACGTCCTGGAGTCGGCCAGCCGGGCAGTGCTGGTTGAGGACCAGCGTCTTCAGCAGGTCTATGACGTCGAGCGCGCCGAGCCCTCCGTCATCGTCACCGAGCCGCTGACCGGACGCACCTTCTCCTCTCTGGTCTCCCGGGGCATGCCCCCCGGCGCAGGCGCGCGCCATCATCGGTGAGACGGCGCAGGCGCTCGACGCCGGCGCCCGCAGGGGCCTGCATCACCTCAACCTGTCTCCCGAGTCCATCCGCGTTCTTCCCGACGGGACAGTCAAGGTCAGCGGCCTGGGAATCGAGGCCGCCGCCCTCGATCTGGAGAACCGAGTCGCCGGCCATGACCCGTCGGCCGCCGACCGTGCCGACGCCCGCTCCCTGGTGGAGATCCTCTACTACGGTCTGACCGGCCGGTGGCCGGGCAAGCGCCCCGGCATTCCCTCCGCACCACGCCTGGGTGGCGTCCCGGTCAAGCCCTCCACGCTCGTGCCGGGAATCGACCCGGTCCTGGATGAGCTGTGCGAACGCACCTGGAGCAGCCAGCCCCCCCATCTCCTCGGCGGAGGTGGCGCGCTCACTGGGCACCTGGGACCAGGTGACCGGCTACCACGAGTCCGGCCCGACACAGGTCCCCTCGTCCCAGCGCCCCGCATCGAGCGGCGGCAGCACTGGTGGCGGTGGCACCGGCGCCAGCGCCACCGCGGGTGCGACGGCCGCGGTCAGTGCCGCGGGAGCCGGTGTCGCCAGCGCGGCTCGCGGAGTCCTGGACAGGCTGCGGCGCAGTGGCGCCGGCAAGAGCGCCACGGTCAGCGCCTCGGCAGGGCAGACGGCACCTGCGCCGGTTCAGCCGGAGCCGGCACCATCCGTGCCCGCCGCCACCGATGCACCTGCGGAGCAGACCACCGTCATGGAGGCCGCCTCCGCTACCGCAGCACCGACCACGCCGATCCCTGATCCGCGGCCCGAACCGACGGCCGTGCAGGAGCAGTCCGCCGACGACGTCTACGTCCAGGTCACCGGGCCGACGAACCCGATCCCGAATGTCCTGTCAACCGCTTCGGAGACCGTCCCCGGGCCGGCGCCGGTTCCGGCCGAGCCCTTCACCGGCAGCTTCCCGGCCTTCGAGGACGACGAGGACGAGGAGATCGACCCCGAGGCCGCTCGCCGGGAGCAGCGCACGACGAGCTCGGTCCTGGTCACCTTCGCCCTGATGGTCATCGTCTTGCTGGTGGTGGCCAGCTACATCGTGTACCAGACGATCGGCATCCCCTTCGCGGACAAGGACCGTGCGGCCGCTGACACCGTTCCCTCGGCCAGTGCTCAACAGGCCGACGGTGGCGGGCAGCAGCCCGCGACCCAGGCACCCCCGGCCACACCCGAGATCGCCGGCGTCAGCGTTGTGGACAACTCCAGTAACTTCGCTGCCTCGCAAGCTGGATTCCTCGCTGATGGCGACACGAGTAATGAGTGGTCCTCTCATTACTCGGCAACTCCTGACACGGAGCCGGTCGACATTGAGATCAAGCTCAAGAACCCAGCCAAGGTCTCAGAGATCGATCTTCAGGGCACCAGTGAGGGAGGTCAGGTCGAGGTCCACGCATCGGACGCCAATGGCACGATACTCGCTACGAACTCCTTCACTGCAGGTAACACCACGTTGAAGATCGATAAGCCTGAAGAGGTCAACACCATCGTCATTCGAATCACACAGCTTCCCCAAAACTTGAAGAGGACGGAAACACGTGACAACTACAAGGCCACAATGACGGAGATCACACTCAAATAAGATCTTCTCCGGGAACAGGCCGTATTGATTACCAGTTACCCCAAGTGACCGCACACTGCGGCCCCCATCCGCTCGTCAGGAGAGTCATGATTCACGACGTCGTCATTGTCGGCTCCGGTCCCGCCGGCTACACAGCCGCCATCTACGCGGCCCGTGCCCAGCTCAATCCGGTCGTCCTGGCCGGTTCGGTGACTGCAGGCGGCGCCCTGATGAACACGACCGAGGTGGAGAACTACCCCGGTTTCATCGAGGGGATCCTGGGCCCCGAACTCATGAACCAGATGCAGGAGCAGGCCGAGCGCTTCGGCACCGACATCCGCTATGAGGACGTCACCGCTCTCGAGCTGGAGGGCGACGTCAAGCGCATCACCACCTCCGATGGTGTCTACGAGGCCCGCACGGTCATCATCTCCACCGGCTCGGAGTACCGGCACCTGGGGATCGACGGGGAGGAGCGCCTCTCCGGCCACGGTGTGTCCTACTGCGCCACCTGCGACGGGTTCTTCTTCAAGGACCAGGACATCGTCGTCGTCGGCGGTGGGGACTCGGCCATGGAGGAGGCCACCTTCCTGACCCGCTTCGCCCGCTCCGTGACGGTGGTCCACCGCCGCGATGAGCTGCGCGCCTCGGCCGTCATGGCCAAGCGCGCTCAGGAGGACCCGAAGATCTCCTTCGCCTGGAACTCGCGAGTCGTCGAGCTTCACGGTGAGGACTCGCTGACCGGTGTCACCCTGGAGGACACCGTCACCGGGGAGCGCCGCCGGCTCGAGGCCACGGGCCTGTTCGTCGCCATCGGTCAGGTGCCGCGCAGCGAGCTCGTCGCCGACGTCCTCGAGCTCGACGAGCCGGCTACATCAAGGTCGAGGTGCCCTCGCAGCGAACCCGCATTCCCGGGGTCTTCGCCTGCGGTGACGTCGCCGACCCCACCTACCAGCAGGCGATCACGGCGGCCGGATCCGGCTGCCGCGCCGCCCTGGATGCCGAGCACTACCTGACCACTCTGCAGGCCTGAGGGTAGCGCCCTCCACCCGGCACAGGCGGGCAGGCTCCGCCCCATCCCGACTCAACCATTCACAACGTTCGAGGAGAACAATCATGTCCCAGGCTCTCGCCGTCACCGACGCCACCTTCGAGGAGGAGGTCCTTAAGTCCGAGGTGCCCGTCGTCATTGACTTCTGGGCCGAGTGGTGCGGTCCCTGCCGCCAGATGGCGCCGATTGTGGACGAGGTCGCCGCCGACTTCGGTGGCAAGGTCAAGTTCGTCAAGGTCGATGTGGACGCCAACCCGGCCACGGCCCGTTCCTACGGCGTGCGTTCCATCCCGACCTTCGCGGTGGTGCGCGACGGCGAGGTCTTCCACCAGTTCAGCGGCTCACGCCCGAAGGCCTCCTTCAAGGCCGAGGTGGAGAAGGTCCTGGCCTGAGCCCGAGGCCCCGTCCTTTTCTCTCACTTTCACGCATCGGCCCCGCCGAGCACCCCTCCAGGTGTCTCGGCGGGGCCGATGTCCTGTCCCACCGGTTGTCTGATGTCTGGTCTCGCCGCCAGGCGGTCGTCACCGCATCTGTCACCCGCCGCCACCGCCCCGTAGAATCGCACCGGAATCGCACGCGGCACCAGGGCATGCGACACGGCAAGAAGGCGGCACATGCAGCACACCCAGTACATCTCCACCCGTGGCCAGATGGCGGCAGCCGGGTTCACGGACGTTCTTCTGGCGGGCCTGGCACCCGATGGAGGCCTGGCGGTACCCAACCGGCTGCCCGTTCTGACTACCGGACAGATCGAGGCCTGGAGGTCCTTGGGGTACGCCGACCTGGCCACGGAGGTCATCGGCCTGTTCGCCACGGACATTCCCCGGGATGACCTCGCCGCGCTGACCCGGGCCGCCTATGGCCAGGAGCGGTTCCCGCAGCCGGTCGTTCCCGTCACCGGGCTCGACGACGTCGCCGACGGTCTCGCCCTTGTGGGCCTGTCCGAGGGACCGACCATGGCCTTCAAGGATCTGGCCATGCAGTTCCTGGGGCAGGCGATTCCCTATGTTCTGGCCAAGCACGGCCAGGTCCTCAACATCCTGGGAGCCACCTCCGGCGACACCGGCTCAGCGGCCGAGCACGCTTTCAGGGGACAGGAGGGCGTCAGTGTCTTCATGCTCTCGCCGGCCGGCCGCATGAGCCCGGTGCAGCGCGCCCAGATGTACACCCTCAAGGACGCCAATATTCACAACATCGCGGTGCGCGGTGTCTTCGACGACTGCCAGGCGCTGGTCAAGGCGCTGAGCAATGACGCGAGCTTCAAGGCAGCCCATCACCTGGGCGCCGTCAACTCCATCAATATCGGTCGGATCGCCGCACAGGCCGTCTACTACGTGTGGTCCTGGCTGAGGATCACCGACGCGGTGGAGGAGGGGCGTCGCGCCGACCACCGCGTCGACGTGTGCGTGCCCTCGGGCAACTTTGGCAACATCTACGCCGGCTTCCTGGCCCGGTCCATGGGGGTGCCGATCCGCCGTCTCATCCTGGCCACCAATGAGAACAACGTGCTCGAGGAGTTCTTCACCACTGGCGTCTACCGGCCACGTTCAGCGGAGGACACCTTGGCCACCTCCAGCCCGTCAATGGACATCTCGAAGGCCTCCAACCTGGAGCGCTTCATCTGGGCACTGCTGGGGCCGGAGGCCTTCGAGCAGCGCTGGGCGGAGCTGGAGGCCACCGGAACGCTCGACCTGCGCGATCAGCTCCCGCGGCTACGCGAGGAGTTCGGCTTCGTGGCGGGCACGTCCTCACACGCCGACCGGCTGGAGACCATCCGCAGCGTCAAGGAGCGCTCCGGGCGCCTCATCGACCCGCACACGGCCGACGGCGTCACAGTCGCTCTGCGTGTCATGGAGCCCGGTTTCCCCACCCTCGTCATGGAGACCGCCAAGGCCGCGAAGTTCCCGCAGACCGTGGCCGAGGCACTCGGGAGCGAGCCGGAGACTCCCGACGTCGTCGCCGATCTGCTCGCTCAGCCCCAGAAGGTGGAGACGATCGACAACGAGGAGGCTCCCTTGCGAGCCCTCATTGAGGAGCGCGCCCTGAGGCGCTGACCGGCGCCGACACGCAAGGCTCCTCACCGCGCCGCACATCGTGCCCACGATGTGCGGCGCGTCCTTGTCCGGGCTGCTTCGTCGTCCTGACCCACGCGCAGCGATTCCCGTGTTTCACGTGAAACATCGCGGAATACTCCTGGCCGCGCCGGCTCCTGAACACTGCTGCGTCCGTGGCAGACTTGGGTCCACGGACGCAGCAGTGGCGACCAGGGAAGGACCTCAGGTGAGTGAGAGCAGTAACCAGGTGAAGGGCAACCGACTCGATCCGTGGCTGGACAGCTATGCAGCACGAGCCCACGGTCTGCGTGCCTCGGAGACGCGGTCGCTGTTCGCCGTCGCCTCACGTCCGGAGGTCGTGTCGCTGGCCGGCGGAATGCCCAACCTCAAAGGACCTCCCGCTGGAGCATCTGGCCGAGGCGACCTCGCGGATGATCCGCGAGGATGGAGGCCGGGCGCTGCAGTACGGGAACGGTCAGGGCATGCCACAGCTGCGTGAGCAGATCACTGAGGTCATGGCTCTGGAGGGCATCAGAGCCGACCCGGAGGACGTCATCGTCACCACCGGCTCTCAGCAGGCCGTCGACATCATCGCCGAGCTCTTCGTCGACCCCGGCGACGTCGTCCTGACCGAAGCACCCACGTACGTCGGCTCACTGTCGATCTTCGCGACCTACCAGGCCGACGTGCAGCAGGTACCCATTGATGCCGGAGGTGTCATCCCTGAGGCCCTGGAGGACATGATCATCCGCCTCGAGCGGGAGGGGCGTCGCATCAAGTTCTTCTACTGCCTGCCCAACTTCCACAACCCCGCCGGAGTGACGCTCACTGAGGGGCGTCGTCCGCAGATCATCGAGATCTGCCGGCGCCACCACATCCTCATCGTGGAGGACAATCCCTACGGTCTTCTGGGCTTCGAGGGGCAGACCTACACGGCGCTCAAGACCCTCGCGCCCGACGACGTCGTCTACCTGGGGTCCTTCTCCAAGATCTTCGCTCCGGGATACCGCGTGGGCTGGGCCGTGGCTCCACCGGCCGTGCGGGAGAAGATGAAGCTGGCCTCAGAGGCAGCCATCCTGTGTCCGTCGTCGATGGGCCAGTTCTCGATCTCCATGTACCTGGACCAGTTCGACTGGAAGCAGCAGATTGTGGACTTCCGTGCCATGTACCAGGAGCGACGCGACGCCATGGTGTCGGCGCTGGAAGAGTTCCTGCCCATGTGCCACTGGAATGTCCCCGATGGCGGCTTCTACGTGTGGGTACGGCTTCCGGAGGGACTCGACGCCAAGGACATGCTGCCACGCGCGGTCACCAGCCTGGTTGCCTACGTCTCCGGGACCGCTTTCTACGCCGGTGGTAGGGCGGGGCAGGACCATCTGCGACTGTCCTTCTGCTATCGAACCGGCTGATATCCGCGAAGGAGTGCGGAGGCTATCCGGCGTCGTGACCCGTGATCTCGAGTCTGCTGAATCTGTTCGGCCCCACCCACAGTCCCCCATCCGTCCGAAGGCGTCCACGCGCCCGCACCCGACCAGATCTGAGGTTGACGATGAACCAGTCTCCACTCCGTATCGCTGTCCTCGCCGGCGGATTGAGCCACGAGCGCGACATCTCCCTGCGCTCAGGGCATCGTGTCGCCCAGGTGCTCAAGCACCTCGGGCATACCGTCCTCGTCCTGGATATCGACGCACGCACCATTGGGTCACTCAAGACCTTCGGACCCGACGTCGTCTGGCCCTTGGTCCATGGCGGCCCCGGCGAGGACGGGGGCCTGCAGAATGTGCTCATCTCCCTGGGGCTGCCGTATGTCGGCACACACTCAGACGGCTGCCAACGGGCCTCCTTCAAACCGACGGCAAAAGCGAGCGTCCGCACCGGAGGAGTGATCACTCCTGATTCGTTGACGCTTCCACAATCCTATTTCAGTCAACTGGGAGCGCAGGAGGTTCTCTCCGTCGTCGCAGGTCATCTGGGACTTCCGGTGGTGGTGAAGCCCCATCAGGGGGGTTCTGGCCTCGGTGTCTCTTACGCATCGACGGCAGATGAGCTGCGCACCGCGATGGTGGCCTGCTTCGCTTACGATGAGCGCGCGCTCATCGAGCGTTACGTCGCCGGGACGGAACTTGCGGTCTCCGTTGTCGATACAGGAGAGGGGCCACGTGCGCTTCCCCCCGTCGAAGTAGTCACCGATGGACAGTATGACTTTGACGCACGGTACAACCCTGGCCGCTCGGAGTACTTCGTCCCTGCTCGGCTGGATGACGAGGTCATCGAGACGGTGAAAGCCACTGCTGTCACGGTGCACACCACCCTTGGACTGGGTAACCTTTCACGAACCGACCTCATTCTCGACGATGACGGGACGCCGTGGTTCATTGACGTCAACGTCATTCCAGGAATGACAGAGACGTCCTTGCTGCCCATTGCGGCCGAAGCAGAGGGATCGTTAGACGAGCTGTATGACGCGTTGGTGAGGAACCCGCTGGTTCATCCGTAACTCCGGCTCAGTTTCACGTGAAACGGTGGCTCCACTCATATCGAGTGGAGCCACCGCCATATTCTGCCACCGCCCCACGGCGACATTCTGTCGATATTGACAGCACTCGTTGCTTGGCCCGGGATACTTCATCAACGGTAGCAACACGGTCTCTGGTTTCACGTGAAACCAGAGCAGGTAGCTGTCGGTCATCGCTCCCTGAAGCGAGACCTTCCCCCTCATTGGAGCACATCAACCCCGAGCGGGGTAGGGGTTGACTCTCGCAGGAGCTTCCTACATTGCCTCATCGGCATGGCGATATTATCGAGACGATAAGAGGACGAGCATGAGTGCAGGCGGGGTTCCCTGGTTTCACGTGAAACCTGATTCCGCGACTTCCGCACGCCCATGCCCTTTGCAGGAGGTTCGCTTCCTTCGCCCGTAGAACGACCTGCTTCGAGTTCATACCGTTCGCATCCTCGCCCACCCATCCTCTTTTCGGTGCGCGCTCAACACCCGCGCTACATCGGGAAGCGGAGGCCCTATCGACGATGGATGAGCGTCTCAATCGTCGTCATGCGCTGATGAATACAGACCGGCTGGCTTGGTTTCACGTGAAACCAGGAGTCAACCGTATCGTCCGACAGGGCCTCACGTGCCTTCACAACGCCTGTGCCCGTCCTCCGAAGGCTGCGTCATGTCCTGCCCTGTTAGCGCACTCATTGATGCTCAGGGAAGCTCAGACACGCATTCGGAGTGCATTGTGTTCCCATTCAGATAGTGGATGTCCAGAACGCTAGAAGGCGAAGAAGACTGAAGAGATTGGTGCGGTCCTGCATGGAAGGAACGCCCCATCAGTTTCAGCAGAGGCGACGGCAGTCTCTCCAGTAAAGAGAGGCCCGGGCATGTGTCGGCACCCAGTATGAACAGTCGACATGGCCTTCCTTGTTTCACGTGAAACCAGGCGGGGCCCGAGGGCATCACCGAATGCGCGCCTCTGAACGTGGGGATATGGTCGCCTGATTGCGGGAGATGACCTCACAGTGCAAAACCAGGAACGGAGATCTCGTCACCACATGCGAGAACGGCTCGTGCTGGGCTCCTCCGAACCCTGGAGAGGAACAACCTCTCCCAGGAGCCGAGGCGTTCAAGAACAGCGGCTACGTTCGGGGCACTATCATCCCGGACAGCGCGACCGTACTGACGTTCATTGCAATCTGGCGGCTGCTGTTCCGCCCGCGTATTCGAAAACTTTTCGCCAGGCCAGCCCCGGTCTTGGTCGACTGACTCCTGCCCCTTTCTCCGGAAGCCATATGACGGCAGCGTTCGAAACAGGACTCACCCTGGGCCCACCATCGGGGAGTGCACCCACGTGAAAAACACAGAGAGGTCCTGAATTCGTGCACTATAGATGATGGACTCCTCGACTGGAGCCAGCGTCTCCGTTATCCCTGCAATGCGTCTCGCCTCCACAGACGAGGCTCCTGCCCAAGATGCCATGAGCGACACCTACTCCGCCCCATCCTCCAAAACAGGTCCCTAAGCCGTTGACACGCAACGGCACGTGTCGAAAGCCCTTCGCACTCTGTTGTTCTTCATGGTTTCACGTGAAACCCTGCTCAGAAGCACTAAGCGCTATAGCCCACACGCAAGGACATTCTGCCGGAGCACATCAGAAGCGATGGATGAAAATTGTTGTCCCTTCTTGATACGCGGCATGTGAATCGAGGAGGGGCTAAAGCCAGAACTCTTCATCGTGCAGACGCATCTCCACGGTAGGCCTTCGATTCCGCGAAGACATCGTCGTCTGGTAGCAGTCCTCGCTCGCTGGTGGATCAGCATCAGATCTGGAGCCGTCTTCGTACGCGACAAGGGGACCGTTCTCTTCTTCTGGGAAGGGGTCGCGAGTTCGAACCCGCCCGCCGGTGTGAGTTCGAAAGAAGAGCGGTAGCCATACCCACCGTTGGTTTCACGTGAAACCCCACAGAGGTTCCCCGCGTACCGCAATGAGCACCAGTCGTACCTCCGTACGCGCAGAGCACGTGAATCGCCTGTCCTTCCTTGATGTCCAGCGCGCGATTCGGGGAACCAGAGCCCGGCTCTCTTCGTACTGATCCATCTACGGGCACACCCTACCCGATGCCCACAGCATCATTCGACCGCAGGCCTTGCACACACAGAAACTCGATTCTGGCCTGAGTCCTGTTTCTACGTGAGGGCAGTGGCTGGCTCTCTCTCTTCCTGGGGAAGGGGGCTGGATCGCGGATCATCACACCCGACGGTATGGGCCCTCATCGAGACTCAGATTCAGTTCCATCTGAGGAGTCTGAAGGAAGGTGCCACCGCTTCTTCTCTCCTTGTTTTACGTGGAAACTGCCAGTGTCACAGTATGCTGCACTGACCTCCTGCATCCGACCCACAGGTTCTGCGCACCCGCACACAAGTCTCAACCTCGGTGATGGACGGAGGCAACAAGTCAGCACATCAAAGAGAGGGTCAGCCGGGATGCTGATCGCGACAGGTGCCAGGACAACCCACCCTACCCTGTACTGATGAGCACCATCCGCCTTGGGTTTCACGTGAAACCGTTGGCATCACGTGAGACTGCATCGCCTTGACCTCTCCAATACGGTTCCTGCACCGCGTATCAATGCCCGCATATCGACGTAGGTCAGGTGCGCGATGAGAAGTCGGTGTTCTCCACACGAGCTGTCTGCAACGCCCAGGCAGTGGGGCTCACCGAGAACACCCGCCCCCTACCCCGAGAGAATGGGGCAGGGCGCGCCTCGGTTTCACGTGAAACCAAAGGGAACTGCGTTCCTTTCCCGGAACAGCTGGACCCGCAAGGACATACCTGTAGACAAGACCGGAACGCTTGGAGCGTCATCGGATTTCCACTCCCTACGCTGCGTTCTGTCGGGTGCCGCCACCACTATGCGGGGAGCATCTGAACAGGAGCATGGATGTCCCATCGGGTGTCTTGAGGCGTAGCCTGCAGGGCTCCCTACAGATCATCCTGGTGAGGCTTAGTCCGCTACCACACCAGACCTGCTGACGTCGCAACGCTCCGGCCGTCCAGCGTGAGCCGTTCAGTCAGCATGTGATCCCATATCCATATCACCGAGCGTCAACCATCTCTCGGTACACCCCAAGGCCCTATAGGCTCTGATTCCCTTGTTTCACGTGAAGCCTTGGGAGCACTAGGGTTTCCGACTCAGCGCCACGCTTTGCTGTGCCCGTCGGCATCGCAGCAACAACAGTGATACGTGAACCTGTTTCACGTGAAACCTCGCGGATACTGATGATGATCCGATTCCGGCGCTGTACGCTAAACCGCCCTATCCGTCCCCTATGACGACGACCAATAGATGCGCGCTGAGATGCACACTCACGTGTTTCACGTGAGACCTCGAAACCACCGACAACCAAGTTCTGCTAGCGTTCGCTGCGCCTGTTGATCCTCCTGATATCGTCGAAGAACACACAGGCGCATGCTGGTTTCACGTGAAACACGGGCCCCCACCCACAGCGTCCCTATTCGCCCCAGCGACCAGAGGGTAACGGTGGGGCCGAGACATTCAATGTCTCGGCCCCACCGTGCTCACACTATGAGCTCAGGCTATTCCTCGTCGAGAGATGTCCCAGGCGCTAGTGCATCGACCAGACGAGCGAGGTCCTCATCTCCGGCGAATTCAATGGTGATACGTCCCTTCTTCGCTCCCCGTGTCACCTTCACGCGGGTGTCGAAGGCATCGGACAGTCGAGTCGAGAGGGCCGGGAGAGGGGTACTCCGAGCACGCAGTACCTTTGGCTGATCCGGTCCCGGCTCGGGTTCCTCGTGGAGGGCGACGAGTTCCTCCGTCGCACGCACCGAAAGCCCCTCGGCCACCACGCGTTGAGCGAGTCGCTCCATCTCGGCCGCATTGGGGAGGCCCAGAAGTGCGCGGGCATGTCCCGCCGAAATGACATTCGCTGCGAGCCGGCGCTGCACCAACGGGGGCAGCTTCATGAGGCGCAAGGTATTGGAGATCTGCGAACGTGACCGGGCGATTCGCTCAGACAGCTCCGCGTGAGTGCACTGGAAGTCCTCCAAAAGCTGCTGGTAAGCCGCGGCCTCTTCCAAGGGGTTGAGCTGGACACGGTGCAGGTTCTCCAGCAGTGCATCACGCAAGAGGTCGACATCGTCCGTGTCCCGAACGACTGCTGGAATCGTCTCCAGGCCTGCTTCCTTGGAAGCACGAAGACGACGCTCTCCCATAATGAGTTCATACCGCAGCTCCTCACCCGGAGCAGTCGGCACCTGCCGCACCACGATCGGCTGCAGGAGACCCACTTCTGCAATCGAGGCCGCCAGTTCGGAGATGTCCTCTTCATCGAAGACCTGACGAGGCTGGCGGGGATTCGGGTGGATCAGTTCCACCGGAATCTCAGCGAAACGGGCTCCCGGCACGGGGACAAGACCATCAGCATCCGCTGCGTCATGCTCGCCATCGGTCTCCGCGGCAACTTCGGTATGCCCACCATCAGAGGCATCCGACGACGGAGTCTCTGTGGACTGCTCATTCTCAGAGCCGGAGAGCTCGCTATCGGTCACCGCAGGCTGCTCCTCCTCCGTTTCACGTGAAACATCAGGAGTGGCTGGCGTTGTAGTCGGTTCTGGGACTGACACCTCCGTCACTTCATCCTCGACGACCACAGTCTCGTGCGGCGGCTCCTCCACCGGAGCGGACACAGTCTCCGTAGCCTTCTTAGCAACAGGCTTGGGAGCAGCCTTGGCAGCTGAACGAGTCCGCTTCGCGGAGCTGGCCGACGACGATGCCTTCGAGGCCTTCTTCTCCTCCGTCTGAGTCGCAGCCTTCGAATTCGGCGTGGTTTCACGTGAAACCGACGTCGTCTGTTTGCTCTGTGCGGTCGTCTTGGATGCGGTCGTCGAACGGGCCGAGCGACCCTTGGATCCACGCTTCCGCTGAGAAGGAGCCAGAAGAGCAGCAGTCAGATCGTGAGTGCTCCGTGCTTCCGAAGCCGGCTCAGGCTCCGGGGCGACATGCTCGGTATGAGCAGCCGCATCGTCATGACGCGACTCGTCCTTCCGCGATTCAGGGAAGAACACATCGGAAGGACGAGACGCAGCAGGCGTTTTCTCCTTCTGCGCCTCTGGAATCAGCGCCTGCAGACCCCGTCCGAGTCCGCGCCGTTTCTGAGCCATCAGGCTTCCTCGCCTTCAATTCGGGGAGCGCCCCGCAGAGCGACCTCACGAGCCATTTTCTTGTACGCAATTGCGCCGGTGGACCGGGGATCCCAGAACACCACGGGAGCACCGAAGGAGGGGGGCCTCGGCAACACGGATGGAACGTGGCACCTTGGTGTCCAGCGTCGCATCAGGGAAATAGGAACGAACTTCGGACTCCACCTCACGTGCCAGGGTGGTCCGTCCGTCAAACATGGTGAGCACAATCATGGAGACTCCCAGTCCCGGATTGTGAATGCGTGCGATCCTGTCAATGGAGCGCGTCAACAGGGCAAGTCCCTCGAGAGCGTAGTACTCGGCCTGCATGGGGATGAGAACCTCATCCGCAGCGACGAAGGCATTAATCGTCATAATGCCGAGGCTCGGTGGACAATCGATGATGACGTAATCGAGGGGTTCCAGACCGTCGGTTTCACGTGAAACCAGGTAGTCCACAAGCGCACGCCGAAGACGCGACTCCCGCTCAGCGGTGGAGATGAGCTCTATCTCAACAGCGGCCACGTCAATAGTCGCGGGTACGCACCACAGGGACTCGCAGAATCGCGTCTTAGCGACAACGTCCTTGATGGGCATCGCATCGACAAGGACGTCGTAAATGGAGGCACTGTCCTCGTCGTGCTCCACCCCCAGTGCTGTTGAGGCATTTCCTTGTGAGTCCGCGTCGATAAGCAGGACGTGCAACCCGCCTTCAGCTAAAGCAGCTGCAAGATTCACTGCGGTCGATGTCTTTCCGACGCCACCTTTCTGGTTGGCGACTGCGATGACACGAGTCCGCTCGGGATGTGGGGAACTCTCCACCCGCTACCTCGTCTAACGCGGAGGTGCTCGGCCTGAGGCGATCGAAGATAGACAGATCCGGACAAACCTGCTTCTCCTCGGACGGTGACCCAACAGCCCGAGCCAGTCGGGCAGTTACGAGTCTACGCGAGCAGGTCGATCCTTACGCGTTACACCGAACGCGCGCCGTATCTCAACGGTTCTTCGGGCGGCGGATCTCAACGACAACTGTCTTTTCGTCACCGGCGGTGACAACCTCATGAACGACAGCCACTGATAACTTTTGCCTTTTTAATGACATACTTGGCGTCGTCGACCTCGTCCTGTGCCCTCATGCCCTTGAGGGCCAACAGGGCACCCACCGGGCGGAGCAACGGCGCCGTCAGCCGCACCAGCTTGGACAGGTTCGCCACCGCGCGAGCCGTCACCACGTCATAGCGATCCTGACCTCCTCGGCCCGGGCCCGCCGAATGGTCACGTTGTCCAGGTCCAGCTCCTCGACGACGTCGGAGAGCCACTGAGTGCGTCGCTCCATCGTCTCAATGAGCGTCACATCGAGGTCGGGTCGCAGCAGCGCGACGACGATGCCGGGAAAGCCGGCGCCGGAACCCACATCGACCACGCTTCCCCGGGCCGGCAGGAAGGGGACGACGGCTGCCGAGTTGACGATGTGCCGGCTCCACAGGCGGGGAAGCTCACGCGGCCCGACAAGACCGCGCAGCTCACCCTCCTCAGCGAGCATCTGCGCGAAGTGCTCCGCCGCGGAGAAGGAGACCCCGAAGATCTCCCGCATCTCCGCCGTCGGCTCCTCCACCTGGGCCCGCTGCTCCTCACTCATGCTCAGGACTGCTCCGAAGCGGAGTCGTCAGCCGCATCCTCGGTGACGTCGGCCTCGTCGACGCCCTCCTCGTCCGTCTCATCGGCGGGCAGGACCACCACGTATCGGTGCGGCTCAGCTCCCTCGGACTCGGAGACCAGCCCGGCGGAGGCAACGACATCGTGGCACACCTTGCGCTCGAAGGGGTTCATCGGCTCCAGGCTGACGGCCTCTCCCGAGGTGAGTACCTTGGTGACCGCCTCCTGGGCGACCTTGGTGAGCTCGATACGACGATCAGCGCGGTAGCCGTTGATGTCGAGCATGAGACGGGAACGGTTGCCGGTGCGTGCCTGAACCGCGAGGCGGGTCAGCTCCTGAACGGATTCCAGCACCTCTCCGTCGCGTCCAACGAGGTCGGCGAGCTCGCGCTCATCACCCTCCTCGGAGGCGACCACGGCAATGGAGGCTCGCCCGTGATCGATGTCGATATCGATGTCACCGCCCAGGTCGGCGATGTCAAGGAGCTCCTCCAGGTAGTCGGCACCGATCTCGCCCTCCTCCTCGAGGCGCGAGACGGTGTTGCTCACGGGGCTGCTCACGGTCTCCTCCGCTGACTGCTGGGAGGAGTCGTTACTGTGCTGCTCACTCATAATGTCATCCGTATCTGTGATGGGAACCGGGTTTCTCGCCGCTGAGCACGCGTCAGCGGTTGTGCTTCTTCTTGGCCTGGGCCTTGCGTCGGGCCGCCGCCTCGCGCCGCTGGCGAGCTCGGCGCTCATAACGACGTCGAGCGATCTCCTCATCGCTGAGGCCACCACTCTTGGACGACGTCGAGTCCTTCTCCTCGTATCCGTCCTCGAGCTGCTCGACATCGGAGTCATCGGCGCCGTCGGCAAAGGCCTCACTGCGAGACTCGCCGTGACCGCCGGACTTCTTCTGCCGGTTCTTGCGCACCGGCTGCACCCGCTGGCCTCCGGTACGGCCCTCGGCCTCGGCCTTGGCGACCGCCTCGGCCCGTTCCTCCTCCTCCAGGGAGGGCAGGCCCTTGCGCGCCCGCTTGGCATTGATGCGGGCGCGGTACTTCTTCTCAGCCTCGCTGCCGGGGGCGGGCATGTTGCGGATGGTGAAGTACTGCTGCCCCATGGTCCACAGGTTGGAGATGACCCAGTAAACGAGCACACCGATCTGGAAGTTGACGCCGGAGACGGCGAAGATCACCGGCATCACGTACAGCATCATCCGCTGGGAACGGATCATGGGGTTGTCGGAGTTGAGGGACTCCGTCGACATGTTCTTCATCGACAGCTGCGCCATGGTGTACCGCTGCGTCACCGACATGATGATGATCATGGCGACCGTGACGACACTTTGACCCTGCGTGTCGGAGTCTGCTCAGGAAGGAGGAGGACAGGCTGGCGCCGAAGACGCTGGAGTTCTGGACCTGCTCGGCCAGCTGCTGCGTGAGCGGGCCGATCGAGGGGCGGCCGTACTTGCCGCTGGCGACAGCGCCCAGTGAGGCCAGCACGCGGAAGAGGGCGAAGAAGATGGGCATCTGCACCAGGATCGGCAGGCAGGAGGCCATGGGGTTGGTCCCGTGCTTGCGATAGAGCGCCATCATCTCTTCGTTCATGCGCTGGCGCGACTCGGGATCCTTCTTGCCCTTGTACTTGGCCTGGAGCGCCTGCAGGGCTCCTGCAGGCTCCGGCTGGAGGAGCTGCATTCCGCGCGAGGCGCGGATCTGCTTAACGAACAGCGGCATGATGAGCAGCCGCACCACGATCGTCAGACCGATGATGGACAGCACCCAGGCGACACCCGGTCCGTCGGGGAACCCGACAAGGACCAGGGCCTTGTGGATCGTGACCATGACCCAGGCCACCGCCACCTTGAGGGGCCATAGCAACGTGTCCATCCGTACTCCTTGTATGAGGGTTCTCGTGCGAGAGCGGTATCAGTGTGAGCTCAAGGACTGAGCCGACGTCGTAACCATCGGTTCAACGGGATCGATCAGGGATCCTCGACCGTGAACCTCGGAACGTCACGGGGGTGGTGATATCGCCACTGCCCCTTGTCCGGGACATGATCGACTCCACCGGGGGTCAACGGGTTGCATCGCAGCAGACGCCAGAGGGCCAGCAGCGTGCCCTTGATCGGACCGTGCACCTCCAGCGCCGTGACGGCGTAGGCCGAGCACGTGGGGTAGTAACGGCAGGAGGCCGGCAGAGCCGGAGAGATGAAGCGCTGGTAGAAACGCACTGGAGCCAAGAGGACTCGCGCCAACCATCCGTTCATCGCTCACCCTCGCCCGGCCGGCTCACCGCCGGCGCCCTTCGGTCTGATGCTCCCGGCACCGGCTCAGAAGCCGATCCAGGTCCCGTCCCAAGGTGCTGCTGTCGGCGCCGTCGGCACCTGCCAGTCCGCGCACGACGACGCGGGCTCCTGGTTCGAGGGACCCGACCCGTTGTGCCATGAGGGCTCTCACCCGGCGCTTGACGCGGTTGCGGCGGGTCGCCAGCGGGACCTGCTTCTTGGGCACGACGACGCCGACGAGAGCCGGGGAGTCATCCCCTCTCCCGCCGGCGTGGTGGTGCACGACCAGCCTGCGGTTCCCGCAACGCGTACCCCGACGAATCGCGGTAGTGAAGTCCTCACCCGCGCTAATCGGTGCGCCGCGCCCGAGCACCTCAGGCGGCGAGGGCGAGACGCGGCCCTTGCGGCGCCGCGAAGCGAGGACGGCGCGGCCTGCGCGGGTGGACATGCGCTTGCGGAAGCCGTGCACCTTGGCACGACGACGGTTGTTCGGCTGGTAGGTCCGCTTGCTCACGGGCTTAACTCCTGCTTGAGGTGATCGGAACAGTGCATCGCGAGGTTCACGGCACTGTCGCTCGTGCGGCTGCCCCATGGTTCGGGACCTGACTCCGCGCGAACGTCTGCAACAGCCTACGTTTGGCCCTCTTGCCGGTCAAACGAATGTGGCCGACTGTGACCACTGTGACCGATGACGTCATCCACATTCTCTTCACACGTCATCCACAACCGAGCCGGTCCGTGTCCACGGCTGTGGGAAGCAGTCCGTCCACAACCTTGCGGATATGTGGATAACTCACTGATCTGTGTGTATCTTCTCAGAAGCCCTGTCAACGGCTACACATCTGTCATTCCGCGGGCTCGCACCGCTTGATCGGAGCTACTCACACATACTGTTTTCAGAGTTTATTCTGAACGCTGCCTGTGAGCCATCGCTCTCTGTGTCCCCAGGTGTGGACAAGGCTGTGGAGGACCAGCATGATGGGACGCCCGGTCAAGACCTTCCGGTTCGCCAGTTCCACACAACCCTGTCATCATCGACGCAGGGCCCTGGCCGGCGTCGGTCGGGCTGCAGTCACCGGGTTCACCCACCATGCCGATCAGGAGTCCGTCGTGCCCGACGCCGCCAACACCAAATGGCTCTCAGCCCTTGAGGTGCTCTCCAGCTCCGGAGAGCTGGGTCAGGGCAAGATGTCCATGATTCGCATGACCCATCTCATCGATGTCGACGGCACACACTCGTCCTCGTCGTCGGATCGGCCTTCGCCAAGGACATCGTCGAGCAGGCGCGCGCTCCCATCAGCGCCGCCATCAGTCAGGTCTGGGGACGCCCCATGCCCATGGAGGTCACGGTCGACACCTCCTCAGAGGTGTCGCGCGCACCCATGCCCCCTGTGGCTCCCGAACCCGTCAACCTGGCGACTGTCGCCCCCGCGCCGACATCCTCTCCATCCCCCTCGGTCTCACCGCAGATGTCGGGTCCCTCCACTGCGTCGGCCATATCCGCTGCGCCGGCCGCACCAACGGTGCCCGCTTACGCCGAACAGCTGGCAGAGCCCTCGCCGTACTCGGCGACCACCCCCTCATCGATGTCTCATTCCCAGGCCTCCGCCCCCTCGGCCCCGTCGACGATGTCGGGTTCCCTTCCCGCCAGGTCGGGACTTCCCGGCACCTACAGCCCCGGGACCACCGGTGCCCAGAACCCCACCGGACTGCTGACGCCCACCGCAGCCCATGACGTCTCCCAGCTCAATCCGAGATACACCTTCGACACCTACGTCACCGGGTCCTCCAACCGTTTCGCTCACGCCACGGCACTGGCCGTGGCCGAGGCTCCGGCCCGCGCCTACAACCCCCTGTTCATCTACGGCGGCTCCGGCCTGGGCAAGACGCACCTCCTGCACGCCATCGGCCACTACGCCCAGACCCTCAACCCGGGAATCCGCGTCAAGTACGTCAACTCCGAGGTCTTCGTCTCAGACTTCATCGCCTGCGTGCGTGACGGCAACCAGGACGACGGCCGCATGGAGGGGTTCAAGCGCCGCTACCGCGAGGTTGACATCCTCCTGGTCGACGACATCCAGTTCCTCCAGGGCAAGGAGTCGACCCTCGAGGAGTTCTTCCACACCTTCAACTCCCTGCACTCCTCGGGCAAGCAGGTCGTCCTCACCTCCGACCAGCCCCCCAAGGCCCTCGGTGGGCTCGACGAGCGACTGCGCTCCCGCTTCGAGTGGGGCCTGCTGGCCGACGTCCAGCCCCCTGACCTGGAGACCCGCATCGCGATCCTCTCCCGCAAGGGCACCGCCGAGGGCCTCGACCTGCCCTTCGACGTCCTGGAGTACATCGCCTCGCGCATCACCACCAACATCCGCGAGCTCGAGGGCGCACTCATCCGGGTGACGGCCTTCGCCTCCCTCAACAAGCAGCCCGTCGACCAGACCCTGGCCGAGATGGTCCTCAAGGACATCATCTCCGACCCCGAGGGCCAGGAGATCACGACCTCCCTCATCATGGCGCAGACCGCCGACTACTTCGGCATCACCATCGACGACCTGTGCTCGGCCAACCGCTCACGCACCATGGTCTCGGCCCGCCACATCGCCATGTACCTGTGCCGCGAGCTCACCGACCTCTCCCTGCCCAAGATCGGGCGGGAGTTCGGCGGGCGCGACCACACCACCGTCATGAGCGCGGACAAGAAGATCCGCACCCTCATGGCCGAACGGCGCTCCACCTTCAACCAGGTCACCGAGCTGACCAGTCGCATCAAGCAGGCCGCCCAGTCACCCGCCTGACCCGACGACGGGACACATCATTCACGCGACTGACAGATGTGGTCCGGTGAAGGTGCTCGAAGGCGTGGACGGGACTGGCGGGAGCGCCGCGAGGAACGAGCGGCGCGGATGGTTGCCAAGAGTGCCTTCACCGGACCACGTCAACCACTGCTGTGGACGATGCTGAGGACGGCACGTGGAGGAGCGAGCGTGTCGCTGTGGAGGTACGGCAGTACCACTGTGGAATGACATGCATGTCATTCAGCCTCTCCACCGATACCCCTGTCTGCTCACCAGAACCACCCACGTGTCGTTCCCCAACGCCATTGGCGTCATGACGGCGAAAGATCCTGTTATCCCCAGCATCCACACGTGCTACTACACCTACAAACCCAAATGCCATGAATCGCGAAGCATGATCGGCCAACGAGGCCCGACCGGACCCCGGGCGCTTGTCATTCAGGGAGGCTCATGGGATGAGCATGAGTGATCGCTGGTGACAGGGTGACTCCCACGGACTACCGTCTACACTCTCGACCAGGACTGCGTTCCCAGCGACGCGGCTCCGATGACGACGATCCGCCGGCGACCCGCCGGCACCCACGTTTCCTCTTCGGCTCAGTAGTGCCATGACGCCTACCGACCGACTGACCACGATTGACGGAGGCACCTACCGTGAAGCTCAGGGTTGACCGAGACATCCTCGCCGAAGCCGTCACCTGGACTGCACGTTCCGTGCCCGCCCGCCCGCCGGTGCCCGTGCTGGCCGGGGTACGGCTGGAGGCCAAGGGATCCAGCCTGGTCCTGGCCTCCTTCGACTACGAGGTCTCGGCCCACTGCGAGGTGGCCGCCGACGTCGAGGAGGACGGCGTCGTCCTCGTCTCAGGACGACTCCTAGCCGATATCGCCAAGGCGCTGCCGAACAAGCCCGTCGACCTGGAGGTGGACGGCAACAAGGTGGCCGTCTCCTGCGGATCGGCCCGCTTCTCCCTGGCGGCCATGGCCGCTGACGACTATCCGGCGCTGCCGGTCATGCCCGCCGTCGCCGGAACGATCGACGCCCACGACCTGGCCCGCGCCGTCGGCCAGGTCTCCATCGCCGCCTCCCGTGACGACACCCTGCCCCTGCTCACCAGTGTCCAGATCGAGGTCGAGGGCAGCTCGCTGGTGCTCATGGCCACCGACCGCTACCGCCTGGCCATGCGGGAGCTGACCTGGTCGCCGGCCAACACCGAGCTGTCAACCACGGCCCTGCTCAAGGCCCGCACCCTCTCCGACGTCGCCAAGTCCCTGACCTCCTCGGGTGACGTGACCGTGGCCCTCAGCAGCGAGTCGGCGTCCTCCAGCCTCATCGGTTTCGAGGCCGGGGGCAGGCGCACCACCTCCCTGCTCACCGACGGCGACTACCCGCCGGTGCGCCGGCTCTTCCCGGAGTCCACCTCGATCCACGCCACCGTGGGCACCGACGAGCTCATGGCGGCCGTGCGCCGCGTCAGCCTCGTCGCCGACCGCTCCACCCCCATCCACATGTCCTTCACCCAGGGCAACCTGGAGCTCGACGCCGGACAGGGCGACGACGCCCAGGCCACCGAGCACTCGTCGCCCACCTCGAGGGCGATGACATCTCCACCGCCTTCAACCCCGGTTACCTCCTCGACGGCCTGGGCGCCCTCAACCAGCCCTACGTCCGCCTCGACTTCACCCATGCCTCGAAGCCCGCGGTGCTCACGGGCATGGACTCCATCGGGGGCACCGAGGACTCCTCCTTCCGCTACCTGCTCATGCCGATCCGTTTCGGAGCCTGAGACCCGACGGTGCATGTACGTCTCTGACCTCTCCCTGGACGACTTCCGCTCCTACCGCAGCCTGGTGCTGTCCCTGGAGCCCGGCCCCAGTGCCTTCGTTGGCCCCAACGGGCAGGGCAAGACCAACCTGGTCGAGGCCATCGTCTACCTGGCGACGCTCTCCTCCCACCGGATCGGTGCGGACACCGCCCTCGTCCGACGGGCGGCACCGGGTCAGGCCCAGCCGGCCGGCGCCGTCGTGCGCGCCCGGGCCGTCCATGGGGAAAGACCCAGTGTCCTGGAGATCGAGATCATCGCCGGCAAGGCGAACCGGGCCCGTCTCAACCGGGGCAGCTGTCGGCCCCGCGACCTGCTCGGGGTGCTGCGCGCGGTCGTCTTCGCCCCCGAGGACCTCTCCCTGGTGCGCGCCGAGCCCGGGGTCCGCCGGGGGTTCCTCGACGACCTGGTGGTCACGCTGCGCCCGGGCCTGGCCGGGGTGCGCGCCGAGCACGACAAGATCCTCGCCCAGCGCGCCAGCCTCCTGAAGTCCGCGCGCGCGGCCCGCTCATCAACCGCCTCCATGCTCTCCACCCTGGAGATCTGGGACGCCCAGCTCGCCGCGGCAGCCGCCCGGCTCATCGCCGCCCGTGTCGACGTCGTTCGGCGCCTGCGCCCCTGGGTCGCCTCCGCCTACGAGACCGTCTCCGGGGCCTGCGGGCAGCGTTCCCGTGCTCAGATCGCCTACCGCGCGAGCCTGCTGACCCACGAGGGATCCCCGGAGCCCGACCCTCACGACGAATCGGCCTGGCTCGCCGGAGAGGAGACGCTTCTCGATGAGACCGCCCTCGCCACGCGCCTGGAGAGCGCCATGGGCGAGCTCCACGCCCGCGAGATCGACCGCGGCGCGAACCTCGTCGGGGCGCACCGTGACGATCTCTCCCTGTTCCTCACCGGCCTGCCCGCCCGCGGATTCGCCTCCCACGGCGAGCAGTGGTCCCTGGCCCTCGCGCTGCGTCTGGCCTCCTACGACATGCTGCGCACCGACGTCGACGCCTACGGGGGCGACGGCGAGCCGGTACTCATTCTCGACGACGTCTTCGCCTCCCTCGACGAGCAGCGCCGCCGCGCTCTGGCCCAGATGGTCGCCGGAGCCCAGCAGGTCCTGCTGACCGCCGCCGTCGACGACGACGTCCCCGCCGAGCTCGCCGGTGCCCGGTACCGCGTGGCCGACGGTGAGGTCACCCATGGCTGAGTCCTCCCGGCCCACCGGCGACGGCCCGCTTCCCGATGTCCTGGCCCAGCGCGCCCTGACCCGTCAGCGCGCCCAGGCCTGGGAGAAGGGAGCCAGTCGCGTCCCGGCCCGCAGGCTGCGCGAACCGGCGGGTGGTTCCGGGAGCAACGACGCGCAGCAGGCGGCGCCCTGGGACCAGCGCCGCGAGCTGGCCCGGGCACTGGGCCAGAACCCGGACGACCCGGCCGACCGGGGCCCGGGACTGGCACGGGGACGCGACCGGCCAGCCCCACCCCCTTCGATCCCCGCACCGGGCAACGCGAGCTGCGCCGCATGGTGGCCGACAACGGTTGGGCCGGAAAGCTCGCGGTGGCCGGCGTCGTCGCCCGGTGGCGGACCATCGTGGGCGATCAGGTCGCCGAGCACTGCACCATCGAGTCCTTCGACGCCGGACGCATCACTCTGCGCGCCTCGTCGTCGAGCTGGGCCCAGCAGCTTCGACTCCTCCAGCCCACCATCGAGGCCAGGATCGTTGAGGCCCTGCGCTCAGGGCCCGGCGGTCGCCAGGCCGGAGGAATCAGCACCGGCGACGGGGTGGAGCTGCGGATCCTGGGGCCGGCCGGTCCCTCCTGGAAGCGTCGGGGCGTCGGCCTGCGCGGCACCCGTGGTCCGCGCGATACCTACGGGTAGTGGGACCGCGGGTATCATCGTCAACGCGCCGGTCGGGGCCGTCGTCGTCGGAAAATCACGGGGCGGATGCCGGGCACCGGGCGACGCGGTGATCCGCGTGAGACAGAGGTGACCACGGGCACGCTCCCAGCTGCTCACGGTGCAGCGGTTCACGGGCCCGTCTACGCTAGAATGCGGTGAAACCGCCCAAGGTGCGCCCAGGACCGTCCTGATGTACCCACCTACGTGTGCGCACGATCCTCCTCAGGATCGTCGTGTGAAGGGGCCGGACGGAGACATCGGACCACTGAGGTCCCGATGCGCACAGATTGAGGAGCAACTGACACGTGTCTGACCAGGACGCCACTGTGAATCACGATTACGGAGCCTCGGACATCACCGTCCTCGAAGGGCTCGAAGCGGTCCGGAAGCGCCCCGGCATGTACATCGGTTCCACCGGTGAGCGGGGCCTGCACCACCTCGTCTACGAGGTCGTCGACAACTCCGTCGACGAGGCCCTGGCCGGTTACTGCGACCACATCGAGGTCACCATCCTGGCCGATGGCGGCGTGCGCGTCAGCGACAACGGCCGCGGCATCCCGGTCGACGAGCACCCCACCGAGCACAAGCCCACCGTCGAGGTCGTCATGACGATCCTGCACGCCGGAGGCAAGTTCGGAGGCGGCGGCTACGCGGTCTCCGGCGGTCTGCACGGCGTGGGCATCTCCGTGGTCAACGCCCTGTCCACCCGGGTGGACACCGAGGTCCACCGGCAGGGATTCGTGTGGCGCATGTCCTTCGCCGACGGCGGCCGCCCCATCACCGAGCTCGTCAAGGGCGAGACCACCGAGTCCACCGGAACCACCCAGACCTTCTACCCGGACCCGAGCATCTTCGAGACGGTCGACTTCGACTACGAGACGCTGCGTCGTCGGTTCCAGCAGATGGCCTTCCTCAACAAGGGCCTGCGCATCACCCTGACCGACGAGCGCATCGGCGTCCAGGACGCCGGCGACGAGATCGCCGGGGACGACTCCGCCCCCGACGCCCCCGAGGTCGGCTTCCGCACCGACTCCTACTGCTACGAGCACGGCCTGCGCGACTACGTCGCCTTCCTCAACAAGTCCAAGAAGGCCGAGCTCATCCACCCCGAGATCATCGACTTCGAGGCCGAGCAGTCCCTGGGCGAGAACCACTCCATCAGCCTGGAGATCGCCATGCAGTGGACCAGCGCCTACTCCGAGTCGGTCCACCCTACGCCAACACGATCAACACCACCGAGGGCGGTACCCACGAGGAGGGCTTCCGCACGGCGCTGACCACCCTGGTCAACAAGTACGCCCGGGACAAGGGCCTGCTCAAGGAGCGCGACGACAACCTCACCGGTGACGACATCCGTGAGGGGCTGACGGCCGTCATCTCCGTCAAGCTCTCCGAGCCGCAGTTCGAGGGGCAGACCAAGACCAAGCTCGGCAACACCGAGGCGCGCACCTTCGTCCAGCAGACGGTCTACGGCCAGCTCGGCGACTGGCTGGACTCCCACCCGAGCGACGCCCGTGCCATCATCACCAAGGCCTCCCAGGCCGCTGCCGCGCGCCTGGCCGCCCGCAAGGCCCGCGAGGCCACCCGCCGCAAGGGCGTCCTGGAGTCCGCCTCCATGCCGGGCAAGCTGCGCGACTGCTCCTCGAAGAACGCCGCGGACTCCGAGATCTTCATCGTCGAGGGCGACTCGGCCGGCGGCTCTGCCGTCGGCGGCCGCGATCCCGAGCACCAGGCGATCATGCCGATCCGCGGCAAGATCCTCAACGTGGAGAAGGCTCGCCTGGACCGGGCCCTGTCCTCCGACACGATCCGCAGCCTCATCACGGCCTTCGGTACCGGTATCGGTGAGGACTTCGACATCACCAAGCTGCGCTACGGCAAGATCGTCATCATGGCCGACGCCGACGTCGACGGCCAGCACATCGCCACCCTCCTGCTGACCCTCCTGTTCCGCTACATGCGGCCCCTCATCGAGCACGGCCACACCTACATCGCCATGCCGCCGCTCTACCGGCTCAAGTGGTCCAACGCCGAGCACGAGTTCGCCTACTCCGACGCCGAGCGCGACAAGCTCCTGGCCGCCGGACAGGAGAAGGGCCGCCGTCTGCCCAAGGACGGCGGGATCCAGCGCTACAAGGGTCTGGGCGAGATGAACGACCACGAGCTGTGGGAGACGACCATGGACCCCACGACCCGGATCCTCAAGCAGGTCACGCTCGATGAGGCGGCCGACGCCGACGAGACCTTCGCGATCCTCATGGGCGACGACGTCGAGCAGCGGCGCTCCTTCATCCAGCGCAACGCCTCCGACGTCCGCTTCCTGGACATCTGAGCGGCACCGAGCGACACGTGAACCGCCGGCCCGCTACCGGCGACATCCTCTGAACACGAAGGAATCCTGTGAGCGACGAAGTTGAAGAGATCATCGGCGACGAGGGAGCGACGAACGTGGCCGCCCCCGAGCGCATCCAGCCGGTCGACCTCCAGATGGAGATGCAGCGCTCCTACCTCGACTACGCGATGAGCGTCATCGTGGGCCGGGCCCTGCCCGACGTGCGCGACGGGCTCAAACCGGTCCACCGCCGCGTCCTGTACGCCATGTACGATGGCGGCTACCGCCCCACCGCCTCCTTCTCCAAGTCCTCCCGCGTCGTCGGCGACGTCATGGGGACCTACCACCCCCACGGCGACAGCGCCATCTACGACGCCCTGGCCCGTCTGGTCCAGTGGTGGTCGCTGCGCTACCCGCTGGTGGCCGGCCAGGGGAACTTCGGCACACCCGGCAACCTGGGGCCCGCCGCCCCCCGGTACACCGAGTGCAAGATGGCGCCCCCTGGCCATGGAGATGCTCCGGGACATCGACGAGGACAGCGTCGACTTCCAGGACAACTACGACGGACGCAATCAGGGGCCGGTCATCCTGCCGGCCCGGTTCCCCAACCTCCTGGTCAACGGCTCCGAGGGCATCGCCGTGGGCATGGCCACCCGCATCCCGCCGCACAACCTGCGCGAGGTCGCCCGCGGAGCCCAGTGGTACCTCGAGCACCCCGACGCCTCGCGCGAGGCGCTCGACGCCCTCATCGAGCGGATCCCCGGACCCGACTTCCCCACCGGCGCGACCATCCTGGGCCGGCGGGGCATCGAGGACGCCTACCGCACCGGCCGCGGATCCATCACCCAGCGGGCCGTGGTCAATGTCGAGGAGATCCAGGGGCGCCAGTGCCTCGTGGTCACCGAGCTGCCCTACCAGGTCAACCCCGACAACCTGGCCGACAAGATCGCCCAGCTCGTGCGCGACGGCCAGGTCACCGGCATCGCCGACATCCGTGACGAGACCTCCGGGCGCACCGGTCAGCGACTCGTCATCGTCCTCAAGCGCGACGCCGTTGCCAAGGTGGTCCTCAACAACCTCTACAAGCGCACCCAGCTCCAGGACAACTTCCCGGCCAACATGCTCGCCCTGGTCGACGGGGTGCCGCGCACCCTGAGCCTGGACGGGTTCGTGCGTCACTGGGTGAGCCACCAGATCGACGTCATCGTGCGCCGCTCCCGCTTCCGCCTGCGCAAGGCCGAGGAGCGCCTCCACATCCTCGAGGGCCTGCTCAAGGCGATCGACGCCCTCGACGCCGTCATCGCCCTCATCCGGCGCTCACCCACCACTGAGGAGGCCCGCACCGGCCTCATGGGTCTGCTGGACGTCGACGAGGCCCAGGCCGAGGCCATCCTCTCCCTCCAGCTGCGTCGTCTGGCCGCCCTGGAGCGCCTCAAGATCCAGGAGGAGTCCGACGAGCTGCGCGCCCGCGTCAAGGACCTGCGCGAGATCATCGCCTCCCCGGAGCGCCAGCGGGGCATCGTCTCCGACGAGCTCGCCGAGATCGTCGAGAAGTACGGCGACGAGCGCCGCACCCGGATCGTGCCCTTCGACGGCGAGATGAGCATGGAGGACCTCATCCCCGAGGAGGACGTGGTCGTCACCATCACCCGATCCGGCTACGCCAAGCGCACCCGCACCGACTCCTACCGCTCCCAGCACCGCGGCGGCAAGGGCATCCGCGGGGCCACGTTGCGCGAGGACGACGTCGTCGACCACTTCTTCGTCACCACGACGCACCGCTGGCTGCTGTTCTTCACCAACTACGGCCGCGTCTACCGTGCCAAGGGCTACGAGCTGCCGGAGGGCGGGCGCGACTCCAAGGGCCAGCACGTGGCCAACCTCCTGGCCTTCCAGCCCGGCGAGGAGATCGCCCAGGTCATGGAGCTCCAGGACTACGACCAGGCCGACTACCTGGTCCTGGCCACCCGCCGCGGCCTGGTGAAGAAGACCCGCCTGAGCGAGTACAACTCCAACCGCTCCGGCGGCGTCATCGCCATCAACCTGCGCCAGGACGAGGACGGCAACTACGACGAGCTCGTCTCCGCCCGGCTCCTGAGCAGCGGACAGGACCTCCTACTGGTCTCCCACGCCGGCCAGTCCCTGCGATTCCACGCCGACGACGACACCCTGCGCCCCACGGGCCGGGCCACCAGCGGAGTCACCGGCATGCGGTTCCGCGAGGACGACTACCTGCTGGCCATGGACGTCGTCGACCCCTCGTGGCAGGATGCCGACCTTTTCGTCGTCACCGAGGGCGGCTACGCCAAGCGCACCAATGTCGTCGACTACCCCGTCAAGGGCCGCGGCGGCCTGGGCGTCAAGGTCGCCAACCTCGTTGAGGCACGAGGCAACCTCGTGGGCGCCCTGGTGACCGACTCGGGTGATGAGGTGCTGTGCATCATGGCCTCGGGCAAGGTGGTCCGCTCCGCCGTCGTCGAGGTCTCGCGTACCGGGCGAACCACACAGGGCGTGACTTTCGCCAAGCCCGACGCCGGAGACCGCATCATCGCGGTGGCACGCAACACTGAACGGGACATGGAGGAGGCGGTCGATGCCGCCGATAGCGCCCCGAGCGCCGAGTCTGCGGACTCCACCGGTCAGGCCCGGGCCGATGCGACCCAAGAAGGTGACACTGGCGACTCTCCTGCGGACTCAGCGGAGGACACGGTAGCGTTGGAAGACAACGAGAGTGAGGTCGAAGCATGAGCCAGCCGGTTTCCATGTCCCCTGACGGTGGGCAGTCCGCAGGTGCCGCATCCATTGTGGGTGGCGCGGATGCCTCCGGCAGTGCGTCGGGCGGCAAGAGCAAGAAGAGCAAGAAGACCATTGCCGGGCCTCGCCGTGTGCGTCTGGCCCTGACTCGGGTCGATCCCTGGTCGGTGATGAAGGCGAGCTTCCTGCTCAGCTTCGCCGCGGGCATCATGCTCATCGTCGCCACGGCGGTCGTGTGGTTCATGCTCGACGCCATGCACGTCTTCTCCACCATCGAGGAGCTCGTCAAGACGGTCGCCGGTGAACGCTCCAACACCTTCTCCGCGATCGTGGCCTACCTCGAGCTGCCGCGAGCCCTGGCCGTCTCCACAATTATCGCCGTGGTGGATATCGTGCTGATGACCGCTCTGACCACATTGGGCGCCTTTCTCTACAACATCACCGCCACCCTCGTTGGTGGGATCCATCTCACGCTTGCGGACGAGTGATCGGATTTGGTCTGTCATGGCCGGGCAGGTTAATCTTCTCCGGTCGCAAGGGCCTATAGCTCAGTTGGTTAGAGCGCATCCCTGATAAGGATGAGGTCGCTGGTTCGAGTCCAGCTAGGCCCACCGTCCGCGGTGAGACGATGAGGAGGTTTCATGAGGAACCGTGCAGTCGTATCAGCCGCGGTCTTTTCGTTCCTGGCCGCAGCGGGTTATGCCGCGTGGCTCAGTTCGAGGCGGCCCGCATGGAGCGGGCCGCGTGGGCCGAGGTCACCGACCCCGTCGACTAGCAGCTGACGGAACTGGTGATGACGCTCCCTGAGGGGCCATGGCGCAATTGGTAGCGCACCTGCTTTGCAAGCAGGGGGTTACGGGTTCGAGTCCCGTTGGCTCCACCACTGATTTCTATACTCTCTGCTCCCCGAGATGGGCCATGATGGTGGTCCGCCTCGGGGATTATTTCTCAGGTACTGTCGGTATCGGAGGTGACTGCGATGGATTCTGTTTCACTGGCGACCGGGGGGCTGTTCTTCTCGTGGCTGGTGCATGACCTCGAGGAGCTGGCCACGATGCCCGGCTGGACGCACCCGGCCTTCGACGCGATCCCCTTCCTGCCCGAGGACATCCGGCGTCACGGCTGCTCGCGTGAGCACGTCTACCTGGGGATCGGTCTCATGGGGGTCCTCATGGCTGCCGCTTCCATGGACGGCTACCGCACCCGTGGACGCTCGCCCTTCTATCAGGCCGCACTCTACGGCTACGGCATGCACACCTTCAGCCACCTGGCCACAGCGGCTCTTGCCCGTCGCTACACCCCGGGGGTGGCGACGGCGCTGCCGGTCGTCCTGCCCTTCTGGATCCTGGCGAAGCGGGCGCTGCGAGCCCATGGGGTCGAGGTGCGACCCCATCGATGGGTGATCCCCGCCTTCCCGGTTATCACCGGCGCGGCGCTGGGCGGCGCGTACCTGGTGACGACACGACGGCCGGGAGGACACCGTCGAGAAGGAAAGCGACCTTGACTCAATGACAAGGTTGCTTTATAATTCTTGTTGTGGTCAGGGTTGATCCGGATGATCACCGGCAACCGATCCGCTTCATTGTCTCCACCGACGGAAGGCAGCCATGACCATTGAGCGTAAGGCGGGTATCGCCTACTCCATCCGATTCAGTGTCGGCGCCATTCTTTACTCCGTTGGAGTTCTGGTCGGCCTGCGATGGGCCCGATCCATGGAGGACGACCCACTGCGATTCGCCCTGGCACTGCTTCCCATGGTTGGTGTCCTCATCTGTGCGTGGGCAATGGTGCGATTAGCCTGGGAGGCGGATGAGATGCAGGCGCGGAAGGTGATGGAAGCGCTCGTGGTCTCTGCAGCAGGAACGGTGATCACTTCGATCGCCTACAGCCTCTTGGAGGAGGTGGGGGCTCCTCGAGTCAGTCTCATATGGGTCAGTGCTGTATGGGCCTTCTTCTTCGGTATCGGGATGCTGTGGTCCACCTGGCGGTACCGGTGAGGAACGATCTCAAGGTGCTGCGCGCCCAGCGCAGCTGGACTCAGGCCCGACTCGCCGAGGAGCTGGGGGTCTCCCGCCAGACGGTCAACGCCCTGGAGGCCGGTCGCTACGACCCCTCCCTGCCCCTGGCCTTCACCATTGCACGCGTCTTCGGACTGACCATCGAGGAGATCTTCTTCCCCGATGACGGTGCCTCCTAGGATGAGCACCGTGAGCCGCACCGTTGACATTCCGCCCCCGAGGCGAGGACGTCGCGAGCTCGTCGAGGACACCGGGGTGCGACTGGGTCTGCACATCAAGTCGGCGGAGCAGGCCATGATGGCCGCTAAGACCGAGGCCTTGAGGAGCTTCGGCCTCACAGTGGCCCAGTACGCCGCCATGCTCTCCCTGTACTACGTGCCCGAACAGTCCTCGGCCCAGCTGGCCAGGGCCGCCGCGGTCACCCCGCAGACGATGGCCACCGTCATCGCCAAGTTGGAGCAGAAGCGACTCGTCACCCGGCACCCCTCCTCCGACCACGCCAAGGTCCTCATCACCTCACTCACGCCCGAGGGTGAGGCCCTGGTACTGCGCGCCGACGAGGCCGCGCGAGGCATCGAGCAACGCATGGCTGAGGCCTTCACCTCCAGGGAGCGAGAGCAGCTCACCGAGATGCTCGGACGGGTCACCGCCCTCCTGCGGGACGACCTCAGCGCCGAGTAGCGGCCGAGTCAACGCTGAACATTGTTTTCGCAGGCGCAAGGCCCGCACTGTCTCCACGGATCACCAAGGGGTCGCCTCTTGCCTAGTATCAGGTATCTGATACAGTGTTGATGACTGATATAGAAAGGTGCCTGATATGAAGGCCATGCAGATCGTCAGCTTCGATGGCCCCTTGTCCGGGCTGCGCTACCAGGAGGCCCCCACTCCCGAGCCCGGACCGGGCCAGATCGCGGTGGATGTGGACCATGCCGGCGTCGGCTACGTCGAGGCGCTCTTCACCGAGGGTCTTGTGCCCATCGACCTGCCTTGGACCCCCGGGCTGGAGGTGAGCGGCCGCGTCCGCGCTCTCGGCGACGGGGTGGATGGCTACTGGGTCGGGGATGCCGTCGTCGCTCTGACCATCACCGGAGGTGGCGGTTACGGGCAGGTCGCCGTGGCGCCCGCCGAGCTCGTGACGTCTCTGCCCGCGGGTCTGGATCCGGTGCTGGCCGCGGCAGTTCCGGCCAACTCGACGACGGCGCTCGTCGCCCTGGAGGAGATCGCCCACCTGCGCCGCGGTGAGAGCGTGCTGGTCCATGCCGCCGCCGGTGGCCTCGGCTCACAGATGGGCCAGGTGGCCCGGCTGCTCGGTGCGGGCCGCGTCGTCGGCGTCACCCGCAGCGAGGCCAAGCGCCAGGAGATCCTGGACCTGGGCTATGACGAGGCCTGGCTGACTGAGGAGCTCGATGACGCCGAACCCGCCCAGTTCGACGTCGTCGCCGACCCGGTGGCGGGCCCGGCCAGGCTGCGCAGCCTCGACCTGCTGCGCACGGGAGGACGCCTCCTCGCGCTGGGGGACGCCTCCCAGGCTCAGGAACAGCAGGTGAGCACCACGTCGCTGTGGCTGCGAGGCATCGGCGTCATCGGCTTCAACCTCGGGGCCTTCAGCCGGGTGAGCCCGGCGCTCGTCGGACGCCACCTGAGGCGTGCGGTGGAGCTCGTGGCCTCCGGAGAGCTCCGTGTCCACGTCACCGACCGGCTCCCGATCCAGGAGGCCGCGCAGGCCGTCGCCGCGGTGCGCGCAGGAACCACCACCGGCAAGATCGTCCTGACCCACTCGCAGGACTGACGACCTGTTTAGGTCCGCAAGAATCGTCGGTGAGCTCCGGGCGCCATATGAGCATCATGGTGCGTATGAGAGAAACGATTGGTTCCTTCGACGTCGTTGGCCTGCCTCTTCGGACATCGAACCGAGAGGCGGCCCGTACCATTCCTCCTCACTGGCGGGCCGCTGCCGACGCCGGGCTCCTCGTACCCGAGAAGCCCGGTGTCGGCCCCGGCATCTATGCGGTCTATACCGACTACGAGACTCCCGGCGACGATGTCGACGGCGTCTACACCCTCGTCATCGGCAGACGCATCGAGGCCGGAGGTCCGGTTCCCCCTGGCCAGGTGACTGTCACGATCCCGAACTCCACTTACGACATCGTCACGCTGGCTGATGCTCGGCCGGAGAGTGTCTATGAAGCGTGGGTGGATGTCTGGGCCCGCAAGGACCTGACCCGTGACTATCGTGCCGACTACGAGTACTACGCTCCGGATGGCTCGATTCACCTGTCCATCGGGGTCCTTTCGGACACATGAGGGCTGAGCAGTACCAACGCCAGCTCGACGTTGTCACCGACTACATCTATGCGCATCTTGACGAGGACCTCAGTCTGGAGACTCTCGCTCACGTCTCCGGGTTCTCCCGCTATCACTGGCACCGCATCTACCGGGCGGTGCGCGGGGAGACGGCCGCTCAGACCGTACGCCGTCTCCGTCTGGAGCGGGCTGCCGCCATGCTCACAGAGACCTCATGGCCGGTGGAACGGATCGCCTGGAAAGCCGGGTTCACCGGCACCGAAGTGTTCAGTCGAGCCTTTCTCCGCGCATATAGGACGACTCCCAGCCGATTCCGCATCGGTGGACGCCCGGCATCGATCGACTCACCAGTGACGAGTTGTGGTTCAGGATCGACGTCGTCGGTGAGTCAGGGCCCGGGGTGGGCGGTGCGCGTGGAGACTCGCCGCGGCTATCGACTTGCCGTATCCGAGCACCGTGGTTCCTATATGGATATCGGCCGGGCCTTCAGCCGAGTCAGAGACCGTGTGGGCTCCGGGAGTCTGATGGTTGCCATCTATGAGGACGATCCCGACGCCGTTCCCCCGGCTGATCTGCGCTCGGCGGCTGGAACCGTCGTCGACCCCAGTACGAAGATTCCCCACGATCTTGCAGAGAGGGTGGTGCCGGCCGGCCGGTACGCGATTATGCGCTACATCGGCCCCTACTCCTCGATGCATGCCGCCTACCTGTGGCTCTACGGTCAGTGGCTGCCGGGCTCGGGCGAGGAGCCGCGAGATCATCCGATCATCGAGGAGTACCTCACCGACCCGGCAACCACCCCGCTGTCGACGCTGTCACCGACATCCTCCTGCCGCTCCTGTGAGGTATCCGAACTGATGGTTCACGCAGATGGGTGGCAGACACCGAGGTGTCTGCCACCCATCAAGATCGTCCTGACCCACGAGTCCCGTCAGGCATCGCGCCTGAGCGTCTGTCGTCCGGCGATGAGGACGCTTCCCGCGCAGCACAGTGCGATGACGACCAGGGCCGCGATCACCGGCATCGTATGCGGCCCCGTCGGCAGGAGCAGCGCGGTGGGAAGCCGACGGGACGTTCCCGGCACCTGGTTCATCACCGGCAGGACGAGGACCAGGAGGGTGGTCAGGGCAATGGCCGTCGTCGTTCGACGCAGACCTGCCGCAAGCAGGTGGCCGATACTCATCGCCATGACGATGTAGAGTCCACAGGCCGCCCACGTCCTGACCACCATGGCAAAGGGGGGACGTCCGATCGCACCGGCAGTCACGACGACGGTGAGGAGCAGGCCGCACGAGTACGTTGCCCATGCGATGAGCCAGTCGACGGCCAGACGCGGAAGCAGCACGGTGCTCAACCGGCGCACCCGGGTCCGGTAGAAGATCGAGGAGCCCGGGCGCGTGTCCCAACCGACTGAGGTGATCGCCACCGCGACCGTCACAATGAGACCCAGCTGCATGGCGGACTGGTTGAACAGCGAGACGGCATCGGCCGGTGTGGCCTGCGAGGCCGAGATCGTGAGCTGGTCGCTGCTCGCTGCGGCGCCGAGAATCTCAGGCATGTAGATCGCGAGTGCCGGACTGGACAGGCCGAAGAAGGCGAAGGCCACGAGTACCCCGAGACCGAGGCCGGAGCGCGCGAGCCGGTGCAGCTCGACGACGAGAGAGCTCGTGATGGAGGCTATGGTGGGGTGGGCCGAGGCCAACCGAGGCGGAGTGGGCATCAGAACTCCTGTCTGGTGACAAGGTGGGCGAAGGATGCGTCGAGGTCACGGCCCGTCAGCGTCACCTCGAGCGTGGGGACGTCCACCTGCTCCATGACCCGGGGAAGCAGGGCCGTCCCCATGTCGAGGCTCGGGAAGCGGACCGTGCAGGTGGTTGTGGTCGGTGTGGTGAAGGAGCCGCTGGGGAACGCCTGACTCAGCCTCGTGGTCAGACGTTCCTGCTCGCCGGGCTCGCAGGGGTGAAGGAACCTGAGGGTCCAGGAGGGCTCGCGACCCGAGGTGAGGAGATCCGCCGTCGTGCCCCGGGAGATGACGTGCCCCTCACTGATGACGATGACATGGTCGGCCAGTGCTCGACCTCACTGAGCAGATGGCTGGACAGGAGAATGCACCGATGCTGCTTCTGCTCCTGGATGAGGCGGCGCACGTCGGCGCGGCCGACAGATCCAGGGCGCTGTTGGGTTCGTCCAGGATCAGCAGACCCGGGTCCAGAACGAGTGCCGCCGCGACCCCCAGGCGCTGCAGCATCCCTCTGGAGAAGTCGGCGACCCGCCGCTTGGCCACACGGGCCAGCCCGCACTGATCCAGCGCCTCGAGGACACCGATGTCGCCGGAGGTGCCTGATAGTGCCAACGAGGTCTCCACGATCTCGGTTGCCGTCAACCATGACTCGAACTGAGGAACATCCGGGCAGTAGGCCACCGTCCGGCCAGGGGCGACCTCGATGTCGCCCTCATCGGCCGGGCACAGGCCGGCGATCACGCTGAACAGGACCGTCTTGCCGGCCCCGTTGGGTCCGATGACCGCCGTGACCGACTGGTCCTGGGCCTCCAGACAGATGTCATGGATGCCGGCTCCATTGGCGAAGACCCTGCTCAGGTGGCTGACATGAAGAGCGGTGCCGGGAGGCATCACAGGTCTCCGTCGCTCAGCGTTGTTCCCCTGCCCCGTCCCAGGGTCAGGTAGGCGACCGCTCCGAGGGGGACGACGATCACCACGATGAGAGCCCAGGCCGCCTTGGGCAGGTGCTTGACGTGGGAGCGTCTGGCGATATCGATCAGGCATGCCACGATCACGATGGTGATCAGGACGATGACGGGGATCCAGATGGACGGATGGCCAGGAGCGTTCACGGTGAAGCTCGCTTTCTCGGTGAGGGGTGAGTGGGGAGGGTCCTGGTGGTGGTCAGTCGCTCTGCTCGCCGTCAGGCCGTGGGATCAGGACCGTGGTCAGCGTTCGACGCCGCCGGTCGTCTCCGGGCTGATTCCCCATCAGGTCTCGCAGAGCTCGGGAGACGGTGTTGAGAAACGCATCGATCTCCGCCTGAGTCGCCCAGAAGCTGGCCTGGGTGAAGTTCACCCGGTCCTCGGCGAGATCAGGGTGATCGCCATCGCGGATGTATGCGGCGAAGTCGCCGATGAGTCCGGTGGTGAAGACGGTGAACACCGTCATGAGCTCCTCGCGACTCAAGGAGTCGAGGTCCTGTGGGGTCGGGTTGGCCATTCCAGGTGCGACTCGATAGGTCTTCTCACTGGTCCCCCGAATCTGACGCTCCTGGGCCACCTCGATGAGTCCGTGCGAGGCGAGGTGGTTGATATGCCGATAGAGCGTTGCGATGGGGACGTCGGCAAGACGTGCATGAAGCTGATGAGGTGTGAGGTCGCCATCGGCGAGCAGTGTCTGGACGATGCGCAGACGAACCGGGTGCAGCAGTGCAGAGGAGGCCATACCCGAACAGTATCAGTATCGATATTGAAAACAAAGTTGGCGGGTGCGGGAACGACTGACGGGCTGCCAATGCCGAAGCACCAGCAGCCCGTCAGCCGCGCTCATCCGCTGGGAGGATCACTCCCTCGTGGGCCCCTTGTCAGTCCATACCGCCTCGACGGCGTCGGTACGCCTGGATCGTCACGACCAGTGCGGTGATCCCCAGCACCGCCCCTCCACCGATGAGGAAGGTGTCAGCTGCGCTTCCTCCGGTGAAGGGGATGGCGGGAACTGCCGACTTGCGGTTGGAAATATTGCCCAGCGCTGCGACCTGGCCCTGAGTGGAGATGGTGATGGTGCGGGGGGTGGCGTCCAGGACGTAGCCGGTCGGCGCCTTGGTCTCAATGAGCTGGTAGGAGCCGTATTCCAGGTCCACCAGTTTGAAGACCCCGGGGTTCGCATCGGTGTCCAGGCCGCCCTGGGCGCAGGTGCCCACGCAGTCGGTGATAGTGCGGGCCCGGTCCGGCTGGGGCCTTCCGTCGGAGTCAAGGGGAATCAGCGACCACTGGGCGCCCTTGATGGCGTTGCCGCGCTCATCGGTCTTGGTCCAGGTGGCCGACCCCTTGATCCGGGTGTTGACGACCTGCCCCAGGTCGAGGGTGGGGGTGTTGTCGTCCTTACCGGCAGCGGGCGCTGATCCGTCCAGGGTCTTGGTCAGGGTGGTCTCAGAGAGGGTGATAGCCGGTCGGCGCCTGGGTCTCGGTGAGGGAGTACTCACCCCAGGTCAGCCCGGAGACCCTGAAGAACCCGGCACGAGGGTCTTGGTCCGCCGAGCCGTTGGGGCAGGTGGCCTGGCCGCCGGTGACGACGCAGTCGGCCACCTCCTTCTGGCCGCCGTTCAGCGATGTCGAGGCCAGTGTGAACACGGTCCCTGCCAGAGGCTTGCCGGCCTCGTCGACCTTGCTCCAGATGACCTGTCCGGGCAGTGCCGTGTTGACCATCGTGCACTGCATCCACTCGCCGGTGGCCAGGTCCAGGGTCTTCGAGGCGGCGTCGACGGTCGACGTCGGAATCCTGATATCTGATTTCGGGTGTGGTACGCAGGTGACGGTGGCCTTGTACCCGGCGGCCTTGGGCGACGACGAGGACTCGGAGAGAACCGTCTTGCCCTGGGGCAGGTAAGCGGCGTCGAAGCCGCCGGCTCCGGAGGCCGTTTTACCGCTCTTGGGAGAGGCGGTGAGCGTCCAGTCGTTGGCGGACAGGCCCAGGGGTCCGGCCGCGGTGTTATCCACCTGCTTGACCATGCTCAGGCTGGGCAGCTGGACCTGCACCTGGTGGTCCTCGACTTCGCCGTTGAGTGCGATACCGGTGGGCTGAGGGTCCTCAGCTGCCTGACCGTTGGCCAGGTTGCCGGTGATGCGCAGACGCATGAAGGTGGCGGCGCCGTTCCCGTTGATGGTGCTCCGCTTGGCGTCCTGGGGGACGGTCCAGGTCAGGGTGGCCGTGCCGGTGCTGGAGCAGGAGGTCACCTCGGAGCGCTCGCCGGCGGAGAAGGTGCCGTCCCGGTTCCAGTCCACCCAGCCGGCAACCTTGGTCTGGTTGCCCGAGCAGGTGATCTCCTGGCTCCATTTCTTGCCGATGTCGGTCCAGATGACGCGGTCCCAATCAGCAGGGAGGGCGTCCTCGTCATCAATGTCATCACTGTCGTCGCCTGAGGCGTCAGTGGTGTAAGGGATGCTGCTGTTGTGGTCCGTCAGGGAGCCCAGGCGCACGACGGCGGAATTGGTGGTGGCCACGTGCTCTTGATCAGCGGCCTGACTCAGGTTGTACCAATCGCCGGGGTCGCCCTCGTACGGTGTCGTACCGCGGGCGATGTTGAGCTGTCCGCTGTCAGACAGCTCCCCGCCGTTCCATGCGGGCTGGAACACGCTGCCGGCGGTGCCGTAGCTCTCAGGTGCGTCGCCATAGTCCATGTAGGAGACGATGCCGAGGGCGACGGCGCCCTTACCGCCTCCGTGGATCTCAACGTAGCCACTGCGGGTGTTGCTCAGAAGCATGACCGAGGAGGGGCCATAACCCGGGTTGAAGAACGAGCTGCACTCGGCGTTGTCCGGGCGGAACTTCAAGCCCGACCTGTAGCCGAAAGGTGTGGAGACGTTAACTTTTCCCACCCAGGAACTCGTCTTGCACCCTTCTGTCCGGGCGCTCTCCAACAGACGGAAGGAAATGTCCTGGTTGGAGGCGTAGGGAAGCGGCGAAACAGAGATGTACTCCTTCTGGCCGTGCGGGTTGTGCCAGCTCGAGGACTCCGCATCGGCGAAAACCATGCCCTCCATGGGAACCTCCACCTTATTGGGGAGACTTTCCAATTGGCTCTTCGCGGGTTTGGAGGCGGAGGTGACGAGGTAGGAACTGCATTCGACCTGGAACTGGTGGGTTGAGGAGTCCTGCAGGTTGGCAATACCCAGGGGGAGGTTGGATGAGGTCACGTAGGGACTTTTGGCAGCCCCGGCCGTGTAGTTCGTGCCGTCATTATAAAGATGAGGCAGGCCATCTCCTCTCCAGCTACCCGGTTTGTATCCGATACTCAGACCCCGATCCGTGGGTAGACCCGACTCTTTTCTCCCTACAGCAGTGGTCCGCACGTTGGACACTGTGCAACGACTGGTGCGCCACATATTGCCGGAGACCTGTGTCGGAGTCGACCAGACCACGCCGGTGCTTCCATCAGGAAGGATGGTCGCGCCTCTGCCCGCCACGGTGTTGGTCATCTCGGTCCAGTCGATCCAGTCGATCACCTGACTGAATTTTCCTGACCCCCCGGCAGGATTGCCGTGAATTGCTTCGGCCGGGGGTGCCGGAAGTGTTGTCGTGCCGAGTGCGGCAGCGATCAGAGCCACTGCCGAGACGGCGGCACCACTCTTCAGTCTCTGACGAGACTGGCGTGATGACTGACGCGATGACGTCAGTTCCCGCCGGTGTGAGCGGACGAAAAGTCGGCGAAGCATGAAGCGCTACCTCAGTCTCAGGGGTATGGGCCTTGACACGGTAGCATCAAGAAATTCTATGGAGAGCCCGCCCAAGATCCCTGCAACTCAACAGCAATCAATATTACGGTCGAGTGTCGACAAAGAATTACGTCGTCGGTCGAAAAGTAATGCATCGGTGTTCTTTTGCATCAGCAATGCGCGCACGGCTGTGGTGTGAAGAGCTCCGCTCAGATCTGTCTCCACTGACGTGATGCCGTGAAGAACCGTTGAGGCGCTGGAGTGAAGGGCTGCGCCGTCGGACGGGACTGCTTAGGATAGGCCAGGCTCAGTTACCACCTGGTTGCAGAAGGATGAGGTCATGTCACAGCCATGGAAGATCTACGACGCGCTTCTTGACGGACTGCCTGAGGACGTCGTCGTGCGGACGTCGGGCCAGGGGCCCCGCTGGAGCCGCGTCCTCAACTCCGCCGGCGGTGTCGGCACGGCCTGGACCATGGACGTGCGCAGCCGCCCGGCCCTCAGCGACGACGGACCGCTCGATGGGCGGCCGCTGCGCGACGTCGGTGCCCTGGTGAAGTCCTGGAACCTGGCTGAGGCCAGTATCGGCCAGGCCGCCATCAACTCCTGGTACTCGCGGGAGGAGACGGCCGCAGCCAACGGTTTCGAGCCAACCGGGTGAGGGACTGACCTGGCGCCAGGTCTTCGACCCCTACCAGGAGATGATCGTCGGCAAGAGGGTGGCGGTCATCGGGCACTTCCCCTTCGCCGAGGCCGCCCTGGCCGGTGCCGGTGAGTACATCTGTCTTGAGCGCAACCTTCAGCCCGGCGACTGGCCGGACAGCGCCTGCGAGTACGTCCTGCCCGAGTGCGACCTCGTCTTCATCTCGTCATCGAGCTTCGTCAACAAGACCGCGCCGCGCCTCATTGAGCTCTCCCGTGACGCGCACACCGTCCTGGTCGGTCCGTCGACGCCGCTCAACCCGGTTCTCCTCGACTACGGCGTGGACACCATCACCGGTTTCGTTGCGGCGAGGTCCCTCGGCGACCCCGCCTCCCTGGCTGAGATGGTCCCGGCCGGCGACATCGGTCCCGGCTTCCGGGTTCACCGTCATCGGGTCTGAGCCGGCCCCTGCCGGCTCCGGCCACCGGTGCGACGGGGCTGGCGATCCCCGTCCGCCGTTGACACCGGGGCCTGCCGGCAGGACATCGACCGCACCCAAGTCCCATGGAGTGATCGACTAGAAACGACGACGGCGCCGCGCAGGGTGGAAACCCGCGCGGCGCCGTCGTCGACGGAACTGGGGCCGTCAGGCCTGAGCGTCCTCGGGGCTGATGCCGTAGCCGGCCTCATCCTCGGTGGAGTCGGCCCAGTACTCCTCGGCCCACGGGTCCTCAACCGGCTGGCTACGACGCCACACGACGTAGGCGCCGGCAGCGGCCGCGCCGGCGACGGCGAGCCAACCCAGGGTCTTGAGCACGCGGTGCTTCTTCTGCTTCTTCACGGGAACCTCCAATGCGGCGGACTTTGCGGCAACAGCCACGCGCTGGGCGCGCTCTGTCAGGGTACCGTCCGTACCTGCGGCAGCCTGGGCAGCCACGGCGGCGCGCTGCGCACGCGGGATGTAGTCCTCGACAACCCGGTGGCGGGCATCGTGGACCACGGGCTCCAGACGCTCCTGTGCGTCCTTGGCGGCGCGGGCCACACCCCCGGCGGCCTTGCTGACGTGGGGAGCCGCCCACTGGGCTGCCTTCTCAGCCTGGCCGGCGACGGACCCGGCGAAGGATGCTGCCTCCTTGCGCAGATGAGTGGTGTCGAGTTTCTTGTCGCAGCATGTCTTCGTCAGGCAGGACATGGTTGCCTCCCAGGTTGGAAACGGATACAGGCGGTTGTTGTGCAACGTGCACCAATGGTCGCACCCTCGAGCGGCCTGGCCCACACGATGTCCAGACGTTTTGCCTGGGGTGAACAGCGCCGCACGCCGCCCAGGGTTCATACCGATGTGCTCAGGACCGTGTCACCATGGCACCCATGGAAGCGACTCTTCACACCAACCTCGGTGATATCCGCCTGGAGCTCTACCCCGAACAGGCTCCCGAGACCGTCTCCAACTTCGTGGGGCTGGCCACTGGCCAGAAGGCTTGGACGGATCCTCGCACCGGCGAGGAGTCTCACGCCCCGCTGTACGACAACGTCATCTTCCACCGTGTCATCCCCGGCTTCATGATCCAGGGCGGTGACCCGCTGGGTGACGGCACCGGGGGCCCCGGCTACGTCTTCGACGACGAGATCGACGCCTCCCTGACCTTCGCCGCCCCCTACGTCCTGGCCATGGCCAACGCCGGCCGCCGCCTGGGTAAGGGCACCAACGGCTCGCAGTTCTTCATCACCACTGCCCCCACCGAGTGGCTCCAGGGCAAGCACACGATCTTCGGCGCCGTCACCGACGAGGCCTCCCGTGCCGTCGTCGACGCGATCTCCGGCGTGGAGACCGACCCACGTGACCGCCCGGTGCAGGAGGTCATCATCACCTCGGTGGACATCACCGAGTAGTCCCCCCAGGAGGGGATGGACGGCCGCTCAGCCTCGGCCGACCTGCCACCGCGCCGCTACCGAACCACCGGAATCGGGTGTGATTCGCCCCTGTGACGCCGCCGGGACCCGCGTCCCGGCGGCGTCGTCGTACCCGGTCCACCTGTCACAACACACTCAGCCCCGATCATCCGCACAGGAGTATCCGATGACCTCGACGAACTCGTTCGCACAGCAGGCACCGCCGGTGTGCCCGCGGCACCCGGACACGGTGGCCTACGTGCGCTGCCAGCGCTGCGACCGACCCACCTGTCCCACCTGCCAGGTGCCCAGCTCCGTGGGGGTGCACTGCGTGGACTGCGCTCGTCGGTCTCAGGCCGGTCGACGCCAGGCGCGCACGCTGCTGGGTGGGAACATGGTCTCCGGCGCCCTCGTCACCAAGATCCTCCTCGGTCTGTGCGTCGTCGTCTACGCGCTTCAGGTCCTCGCCCCCGGCCTGGCGACGCAGTCGCTGGATTTCCGGCTGGGCTTCCTGCCGGTACTGGCAGCCCACGAGCCCTGGCGGTTCTGACCACCGCCTTCCTCCACGCGAACTACATGCACCTCGGCTTCAACATGTGGGCTCTGTGGGTGCTGGGCGGCACCCTTGAGCCGGTGCTCGGGCGGTGGCGCTTCGCCAGCGTCTACCTGCTCAGTGCCCTGGGCGGCTCGACGGCGATCTACTGGCTCTCCTGGCCGGGCACCGAGTCCTGGATCACGCTGACGGTGGGGGCCTCGGGAGCGGTCTTCGGCCTGTTCTCCGCCATGTTCATCGTGCAGCGGCGCTTTGGACGAGACACCTCGGGGATCGTGGCGCTGGTGGCGATCAATGCCGTCGTCTCCTTCCTGGGCGCCAACATCTCCTGGCAGGGGCACCTCGGCGGACTCCTCGTCGGAGGGATCGTCTCGGCGATCTACGCCTGGGCTCCTCGGGGGAGGCGAAAGGCCGTGGGGATTGCCGGAACCATCGCGGTCGTGGTGGCTCTTGTGGCGCTCAACATTCTTCGGGCCTTCCTCGCCTGAGACGCCGTCCGCAGTCCGCACGGTCGTGAATGACACAGGTGGAAGAACACCGCTGTGGTTCATCCACATCTGTGGACACAGGTGTGGAAACACAAGCATGTAGTTATCCACAGGTGTGTCCACACATGGGGAAAGTCGACGTGGGTTGTGGGGAGTTGGTTGTCCACGGATCCACAGGAGATCTGTGGAAGACGGGGGAGGAGTGGGCCGGAGCCGGCGTTGAACCATGACCTCCTGGCCCCTGGGCGAGAGCTGGAAGTGGCCGGGCAGGGGAAGGTGGGGCCGGCCCGGGGTGAGGGCGCCCGGCTTCGCGCCAGGGGCCCGTGGAGTCAATCAGGCCCGCGGCCCGTCGTGGACTCCGGGACAACCAGCCCGCCCCGGTCTCCTGCCCGAGCGAGCGTCTCAGAAGTGAGGAGACACGACAACGACAAGGCCCCCGAGCCGGTGCTCGGGGGCCTTTGCGGATGTCTGTTCACATGAGTATCTGAACTGTCACTTCCAGCGCAACAGACCGAGGAAGCCAGACATCATGATGAGGAAGCCGATGTAGAGGTTGCCGTTGTACAACCAGTCATACATGTGATGCTCGGTGAAGTAGGGCAGCGGGTACTTGCCGTCGAAGAGGTAGGTGGTGACAACCCACAGCAGGCCGATGACCAGGAGCGACACCATGGTGGGGGCGTACCAGCGCGGCGAGGCGGTGTCCTTGATCTTCTTGGGTGTGCGCGATACCCGGTTCGCCGCAGCGCGCGACTCCTCCTCGAGAGCCTTGGCCGCCTTGGCCGGGTTGCCGGAGCGCTCAGGGTGCTTCTTCTTCGATTTCGACGACGAGCTCTTCTTCGAGCCCTTGTCCTTCTCAGTGCCCTTCACGCTGTTCTTGCCGGAGCTCTTCTTCGAGACCTTCTCCGAGCTCTTGTCGGCGTCGTCCGTTGTGGACTTCTTCTCCGAGGCCACCCTGGGTCTCCTCACTGGTTGGGGGATGGTGGCATGAGACCACCGCAATACATCCGGCCCTAGCCTAGGACATGCTGTGAAGCTTCCTCACGGTGCACCCTGTGATGAGTCCACCACTCCTGGCTGGTCATGTGGGGGGTGTGCCCCCTTAGACTGGCCGCTAGCCCGATGATGCCCTAGTTCTGAGGAGGGGCGATGACTGGAGGAGGTCTTGTGCGACACCGAGCGCCCGGCCAGAGTCGTGCTGTCCGAATCTTCAACGGCGCCTTGACCGGAATCGGCGAGCTGCTCATCACCGCTGGCCTCGTCGTCGCCCTTTTCCTGTGCTGGCAGCTGTGGTGGACCGGCATTGACGCCAACGCGAGTGCGCAGGCGGTGGCCACCCAGTTCCATGAGAAGCAGGTCGAGTCACCTCAGAAGGCGGGCGAGAAGCACACCGACGCCCCGCCCGTCATGGAGCAGGTCGGCTACGGCGAGACCATCGGGATGCTCGTCGTCCCCAAGTGGTACGGCGTCACCAACAACAACATGCCCATCATGGAGGGCACCGGATCCGACGTCCTGGACCAGGCCGCGGCGGGCCACTACACCAACACCCAGCAGCTCGGAGAGCTCGGCAACTTCGCGATCGCCGGGCACCGCCGCACCTATGGCAACTCCTTCCGCCGCATCGACCTGCTCCAGGAGGGTGACGAGATCATCGTCTCCACCGCCAAGACCTGGTACGTGTTCAAGGTGACCGGTCACGAGCTCGTCCAGCCCGAGCAGGTCGAGGTCATCGCCCCGGTGCCCAACCAGCCGGACGCCCAGCCCACCGACCGATACATCACGCTGACCACCTGCCACGGGTCGACCGCCGGTGAGTTCGGCAATGACCAGCGCTGGATCGTCCACGCGAAGTTCGCGTACTGGATGGACCGCTCCGAGGGCCGTCCGGACTCCGTGCTCAACGATCCGGGGGTCAACTGATGTACGGCTTCATCTGGCGGCACCTGCCGGGGCCTGCGTGGCTCAAGGCCATCGAGTCGCTCATCCTCATCGCCGGGATCGTCTACGTGCTCATGCAGTACGTCTTCCCCTGGGCCAACGCCACCTGGCACCTGTCCGGCAACGCCGACGTCGGCTGACGCCCGCCTCAGACCTCACGGAAGCCCCCGCAGGCACCGGAATGGGAGCCGGCGGGTAGGAGGCCGGGGCGTCCAGATCCGTGACAAAGGCTCGTACTGCTCTCATCGAGACGGAGCGCGTGTGGGGAACAGGAATCCTGTTCCCCACACGCGCTCCGTCGTCGTCAGCGAGGTGGCGTGCGGCCGGGCCCGCGGGAGGTCGGTGCGGGCCCGGCGCGACGGCGCTCAGGCCAGCGATGGCTGGAGGCCGAGCGTGCCCACGAGGTGCTCGCGGTAGGCCGGAGAGCTGACCTTGTCCAGCCAGGCGCGGGCCTCGGCCAGGCGGCCCTCGATGTTCAGGCGCTCGACGACTTCCTCATTGTTCTCCGCGGTGTAGAAGCGGGTGAGGTCCTCGATGGCCTGGTGGGCCTGGCGGGTGTCGCGGGCGACCTTGGCGTCCAGGCGCTCCGCGTACCACGACGAGCTCAGGATGTTCTCGCGCTCGAACAGGGCGCGGAACTCCGGGCTCGTCAGGTCCCAGCCCTCGCGGGAGGTGCCGTCGATCATGATCTCCAGCAGGGCCCGCAGTGGCGGCACGGCCCACTCGATGGAGCCGTCGGCCCGGTAGTGCTCGGCCACCACCTTGTGGGTGGTGACGATGATGTCCACCGAGTCGGCGAAGACCGCCTCGTCCTGCAGCTCGGGACGCAGCATCTCCTCGGTGAAGACGACGTCGGGGTGCAGGAAGATCCGGCCGAAGAAGGTCGAGGCGAAGGCCTGGTTCATGCGGTAGCCCAGGCGCGAGGCCTGGACGGTGCGGCCCTCGTACTCGAAGTCCTCGATGCGCTCGAGGTAGCCGCCCTCGACGAGGTGGTGGGCGTCTCGCTCCTCAACGCTCATGCGGGAGAAGATCTCCGGGATGAGCAGCGAGATGTCGTGGGCCACCTGGACCTTCGGGCCGATGTAGCCGGCCGAGGACAGCCAGCCGTCGTAGCCGCTGAGGGCGTAGGACAGCAGGGCCGCGTTGAGGTCGTAGATGGCCGGCAGCGCGTTGAACGGGGACTTGGTCAGCGCCCCCTCACTACCGGCGCCCGTCGTCGAGGGGGACTTGCCGGTCATGGACGAGATGAACTCCATGAACAGCTCGGGCAGCTCCATGTAGTGCAGCGGGTTGTAGGCGCACAGCGGCGGAACCCCGTCCTCGGGCGGGTTGTTGCGGCGCCCGGCGGCGACGACGTCGACGCTGTGGCGCAGCGGTGCGTCCAGGGGCACGTCCCGGAAGAGGTGGTTGGTCAGGTCCGCCAGCGCCACATCCTTCGGGTTGGCGATGTCGGGACGCACTTGGAGGTAACGGGGGTTCTTGGTGGGGGCGCCGTTGACCAGGCGCGGGTCGGCCGTGGAGACCCAGTAGGTCTGCTCGGCGGGGTCCTCGGCCTCGGGCAGGGCCGCGGCGCGGGCCACCAGGTCCTGCATGGGCTGGGTGAAGCGGGACAGGCCGGGGGGCGTCGGCCGCCATCGCCCGCGCGTCGGCGGGCGTGAGCGGCTGGAAGTTGGAGATGAACAGGTCCGCCTGCGCATCCGACATGTCCGACTCGGTCTGCTTGTCGTAACCGCGCACGATCGCGTCATCGGGCCGCTGGAAGAGCAGGGACTCGCAGTTGGTGACGAACTTGCGCGACAGCTCCGAGTCCGGGGTGGAGACCAGTCCGCCGGGGGCCACGATGGAGGCGGTGATGTCGTCCTCGGTCTGGACCTTGGCCGCCGGCGAGAAGTCCGGGCGCAGGGACAGCAGACGCCAGGCGCCGTCGTCCTCGAAGCCCACGCGCAGCATGTTGACCTTGATGACCTCACCGTCCAGGCGCAGGGAGTTGCCCGTGCGGCCGTTGATGATGCCCACGGAGAAGTGGCTGCGCCAGTCCTCGCCCCAAGCTGGGCTGGTAGAAGCGCTTGACGGTGAAGATGAGCTCCTTGATGTGGGCCGGGATCGACTCCAGGAAGGCGTTGTACTCCTCGGTGTACATCGACGACGGCGTCAGCAGCTTGATGACGCTTCCCAGCGAGCGGCGCTCGGAGAGGATCGAGCGGTGGTTGTCGCTCTTGTTGGCCGGGTCGACGAAGCGGTCGGCGTAGTTGCCGTCGAGGATCGTCTGGACGGCGTCGAAGTCCTCGTCGACGTCGCCGACGTAGGCCTCACCGAAGACGAAGGCGTCCAGGAGGGACTTGGAGATCTCCGACTTGCCGCCGCCGGAGACGGTGGCCGGCTTGTGGGCCTGCGTGGACCAGGGGGGCGGTGCCCACCAGGTGCCACTGGGTGGCGTCGCCCTCGCGGTGCTTGGCGTGGACCCGGTAGCCGTTGGGGGCCACATAGGTGTTGCTCACCAGCAGCGGGATCGAGGCCTCCTGGCCGTCGGGGCCGGTCCAGGTGATCGTCTGGTTGCGCATGGAGTAGTGGGCGCCGGCGGGGACCAGCACGATGGTCGGGTCGTCGACCACGACGGCGGAGCCGTCCTCGCGCACCTCGAAACGGCCGGATTGCGCTCGACGACGTGCTCGAGGGTCAGGCCCTCGGGCGTGTGGGTGTCGGTGTACTCCTGGCTCAGGTTGTAGCGCGGGTAGGCGACGGCGCCGCCGGCGTGCTCCTCCTCCACGCAGCCGAAGAGGTTGGCCGAGTACCCGATCTGGGTCTTGACCTCCTTCTTGCAGTAACCGAAGTAGTTGTCCGCGATGACGGTGACGATGACGCCGCGCTCGTCGCGGGCCACGCACTTGAAGGCCTTGCCGCCGTTGTAGAGCTCGGCCTCGTCCTTCCAGCACTGGCCGTCGCGGCGCTGGCGCTCGGTGGCCTCCTCCCAGGAGGGCAGGCCCAGCTCCTTCTTGGTCAGGGTGGTCAGGTGCGGGGCGAGAATGACGCAGCCGGTGTGACCGGTCCAGGACTCCGGGGCCAGGGAGGAGTCGTTCTCCGGCAGGTAGGGGTCGCCGCCGTTGCCGAAGATGCCCTCGACGAAGTCCAGGTTGGAGACCAGGCCGCCGGGGGCGATGAAACGGATCTCCATGGAGCGCTCGGCGGAGAAGCCGGGGACCTCGGGCACGACGACGGGGCGCAGCAGCAGGGACACGAAGCAGCGCGCCGGATCCTCCTGCCGGGAGGCCCAGGGCAGGGTCAGCAGGTCCTCGGGGGCCTCCACGGCGTGGGCCAGCAGGCGGGCGAAGACGTCGCGCGGGACGGCGATCTTGTCGTCGGGGATCGGCAGGCCGCCCTCGGCGACGTGGAAGACGCCGGCGGTGGTGCGGCGGTCGTTGCGGGGATTGTGCAGGACGCCGCCGAGCACCCGGTAGCTCTCGACGTAGTCGGAGGTGAAGCTGGTGGAGTCCGCCGGCAGGGACAGTGCCCGCGCCAGACCCGGCTGGTCCAGGACGAAGGTTGAGCGGGGCAGCCTCGGGGTGGCGGCCGCTCCCTCCAGGTAGGAGTCGAGGAAGGTCTGAATGCGCTGGTCAGCGGCACAGGGGCGGTGGGCCAGGCGGCGGGAGAGCTCGCGCTGGCGAGCCAGGATCGGGGACATGAGACGGTCCGCCTCACTCTGCTTGACCTGTGCCGGGGCCGAGATCCCCAGCAGCTCCAAACGCAGGGCGATGGCGGAAGTGGTGGCCGCGTCTGTTGTTGTCATGGCACGAGCCTAGACAGACGCGACGACACGACCCTGTTACGTTCTGCCCAGAAGGACGGCTTCAGTGGTGTGTTCGACGTCGCACCCGCCGGCCTGCGTTTGCTGTCCGCGTCGAGTGGCAGGTGCGACGTCGAGTGCTCAGGACAGGAGCATCTGGGACAGTGCGGTGCCCACGATGCAGGAGGTGAGTACTCCAATGAGCCCGGGCACCAGGAAGGAGTGGTTGATGACGTACTTGCCGATGCGTGTGGTGCCGGTGGGATCGAAGCCGATCGCCGCCAGGTCCGAGGGGTACGTGGGCAGGATGAAGTACCCGTAGGAGGCGCCGATGAACCCGACGACGACGACCGGGCTCACCCCGAGCGACAGGGCCATGGGGGCGACGATGAGCAGGCCGGCCGCCTGGGAGTTCACCAGCTTGCCGATGATGAACAGGACGATGGCGTACATCCACACGTGTTGGGACAGGACGCCCGCGAGGCTGCGCTCCAGGCTCTCCAGGTGGGCGTGGACGACCGTCTCGGTCATCCAGGCGACCCCGAAGATGGAGAACATGGCGGTGGCCCCGGCCTTGAACACGGCGGTGGAGGCGATCTTGCCGGCTTGCACCTTGCAGGTCAGCAGGATGAGTGCTCCGGCGGCGAGCATGACCATCTGGATGACCAGGTTCATGCTCAGGCGCTCCAGCGCGCCGTCGTCGCCCGTGGGGAACTGGGGACGCAGCACCTCGAAGGCGCCCAGGATGACGACGGCGGCGATGGCGCCCAGGAAGATCCAGGTGGCGCGGTAGGCCTCGGGTGGGAACGCCTTGCCGATGAGGGTCTCGGAGCTGGATTGAACGGCGGCGCGGAACTCCGGGTTCTCCAGGCGCTTCTGGTACTCCTCGTCCTTGTCCAGGTCCTTGCCCCGGCGCATTGACCACAGGGAGGCCAGGAGCACCCCGCACAACGACGCCGGGATGGAGATCGCCAGGATCTGGAGGACCGACCAGTGCCGGTCGGTGTTCTTGGCGATGATGGAGACGATCGAGACCGTGGCGACCGAGACCGGTGAGGCCGTGATGCCCATCTGGGCGGCGACCGAGGAGGCGGCCATGGGACGTTCGGGTCGGATGTCCTTCTTGATGGCGATGTCCGCGATGATCGGGAGCATCGTGTAGACGACGTGGCCGGTCCCGCACAGGACGGTGAGGAACCAGGTGACGCACGGCCCCAGGATGGTGATCTGCTCGGGATGTCGGCGCAGGACCCGTTCGGCCACCTGCATCATGACGTCCAGGCCGCCGGACTGCTGGAGGGTGGCGGCGCATCCGATGACGGCCAGGATGGTGAGGATGACGTCGACAGGGGCCTCGCCCGGCTCCAGGCGGAAGCCGAAGACCAGAACCAGCAGCCCGATCCCGGCGATGAGACCGAGGGCGATCCCGCCCTTCTTCGCCCCAATGATGAGGCAGGTGAGGATGATGACGACTTGAAGGATGATGCTGAGGGTCTGAAGGGTTGAGCTGGCGTCCATGGCGGATCTCCCCGGTTGAGCCGGACGGGCGAGGGTCGGTGCTTCTCGAGCAGGCGAGGAGCCGATGCGTGAAACTGACCACCTGTCAGGGTTCGGCTCAGTGTCTCACCAGCAGTCGGGGACCATTGTCCTGGTGGATATCGGCTGTTTTCGGAGTGCTTCGTTGCGGTCTGGGCGCGAACTCACATTCTGGTTCCCGCTGCACTATCACCGGCCACCAAAGCGCATGAGTGCACTGTTCGGAGCGATTTAGGTGACATCCAGATAACGTGAGTCGGCGGCGTCATGGCTGGTTCCCAGGTCCGCATCGCTACCATCACTGCCCTCTGTTCCCCCATACTGGACGTATGTCGGTGCCCGATGTGGCTTGTCCGCAGCGATCACTCCCGATCGCCGTCGGCGGTCCCGCAGGATGGTGACCGGCGTCCGAGTCGGCGCCAGCAGCCAACATCGGTCATGATTAGGACCTCACGTCGCAACCGGAGCGTTATCCCCCGCGCCGTTGCGGCACCCAGTCACCTTGGTGACAGTCAACCGAAACGAGGAGCGCGTGGCAGAAGGCACGAATGGGAGCGGACCCAGCCGCCCCGTCGGCAACAAGCCGACCCGAGTGACCGGCGCCGGTCGGCAGACCCTGGGCAGGGTCTCGGGGGCTGGTAAGAAGCCCGGAAAGGAGCGCAAGCGGTCAAAGGCCGAGCGCTCCAAGGACGCCGCCTCGGGGCGCAAGCGCCGTTTCTTCAACTACCCCCGCGCCGGTAAGGGGCGGATTCACCGCTGGATCCCCAGCTGGCGATTCGTTCTGGGCGTCTTCCTGCTGGGAGTGCTCAGCACCATCGGCGCCTTCATGTGGGCCTACAACACCATCAAGGTGCCCAAGCCCAGCGAGTTCGCGCTGGCTCAGAGCAGCACGGTCTACTACGCCGACGGAACCTCGGAGATGGGGAAGTCGCCGAGATCAACCGGCAGTCCGTGGATGCCTCCACCCTGCCGGACTACGTGGGCAACGCGGTGGTGGCCTCTGAGGACCGCACCTTCTACTCCAACAAGGGCGTCGACCCCAAGGGCATCGCGCGCGCCCTGGTCAACAACCTGCGCGGAGGCGACACCCAGGGCGCCTCGACCCTGACGCAGCAGTACGTGAAGAACTACTACGTCGACACCACCAGCTCCTACACCGGCAAGTTCAAGCAGGCCATCATGGCCATCAAGATCGACCGGGAGAAGCCCAAGAAGGAGATCCTGGGCGACTACCTCAACACGGTCTACTACGGCCGCGGCGCCTATGGCATCGAGGCGGCCTCGCAGGCGTTCTTCGGCAAGCCCGCCAAGGACATGACCCCCTCGCAGGCCGCGCTCCTGGCGGGGATCCTGCCCTCCCCCAGTGCCTGGGATCCGGCCGAGAACCCGGACAAGGCCCAGGAGCGGTGGGGACGAGTCCTGCAGTTCATGCTCGACGACGGCTACATCACCCAGGCTCAGTACAGCGAGGCCAAGCAGACGGGAATGCCGAAGACCGAGGAGTCCCAGACCAAGCAGGTCTACGCCGGCACCAACGGTTACCTGCTCCAGATGGTGCGCTCCGAGCTCGAGAACAAGGCGAAGATCTCGCCGGAGCAGATCGACACCGGTGGCTTCAAGATCGTCACCACGATCAACAAGAAGGACCAGGAGGCCGCGGTCAACGCGGTCAAATCCCTGCCGCCCGGCGCCTCTCCGAACCTGCGCAAGGCGCTGGTGTCCATCGATCCCAAGACGGGTGGCCTGCTGGCGCTCTACGGGGGTGACGACTACCTGACCAGCCAGGTCAACACCTCAACCGATGCCATCGCCCAGGCCGGCTCCACCTTCAAGCCCTTTGCGCTGGTGGCCGCCCTGGAGAACGGGTGGTCCTTGAACAGCGGTTATCCGGCCACCTCGCCGATGACCATTGAGGGTCATGAGTTCCAGAACTTCAAGAACGTCTCCCTGAAGTGGGCCAGCCTCACCCAGGCCACGGAGCAGTCGCTCAACACCCCCTACCTCCAGCTCAATCAGGAGTCATGAATGCTGAGGACCTCGAGGAGGGGATCACGGCCAAGGTGGCGAACCGTGCTGGCTACCCGGAGTCGACCGAGGGGTTGAAGACCCCGGAGCAGCGGACTCTCGTCCAGAACGTCCTCGGGTCGGCCTCCCCGCACACGATCGACATCGCTACGGCCTACTCCACCTTCGCCGCGCAGGGCATCAGGCGCGACACCCACATCGTGGCCTCCCCTCAAGAACCCCGATGGCTCGGACCGCTACGCGGCGGACACCAAGGGTCATCGGGAGTTCGATGAGGACGTCATGGCGGACACGACCTACGCCCTCCAGCAGGTCGTCTCCGGTCCGAACGGTAGTGCAGACAAGGTGGCCGCCCAGATGGATCGCCCGGTCGCCGCGAAGACCGGATCGTCGTCGGACAACAAGTCCGCCCAGTTCGTGGGCTTCACTCCGCAGGTGGTGACTGCGGTCACCCTCTACCAGACCGGAGCGGACGGCTCGGAGGAGTCGATTGAGCCCTGGGGCGACTATGAGGAGATCACCGGCTCGACCTATCCGGCGGACATCTTCATCAACTACATGACGGTCGCCCACGAGGGGCTTGAGGTCGAGGAGTTCCCCCAGCCGGCCGAGCTGCTGGCCACCCGTGGCGGAACGGTTCCTCAGACCGCCAAGCCCACCGGTGAGCCGGAGGAGGAGGCGACTGCGACTCTACTGCTCCGCCCGAGGCGACTGCGACCCCCACCCCGCAGCCGACCGCCGAGCCGACGCCGCAGGGCACCCCGCAGCCTGAGGGGCAGAAGACCGAGCCACCGGACTCCGAGAAGAAGCCTGGAGGAGGCCAGGACGACAGCGGTGACGACGACCAGAACGGTAATGGCGGCGGCCAAGGTGGCGGCAACAATGGCGGCGGCGGCAAAGGTGGCGGCAACAATGGCGGCGGCGGAAACGGCGGCGGCGGCCAAGGTGGCGGCAACAATGGCGGCGGCAACAATGGCGGCGGCGGAAACGGCGGCGGCGGCCAGGGTGGCGGCAACAATGGCGGCGGCAACAATGGTGGCAACAACGGCGGGGGCCAGGGCGGCGTCGGCTAGCGCCACTAGTCCACGGCGAATGAGCACCCGCTTGCTGATAGGTCCTTGACGGTGGGCCGACGACGTGTTGCATGGCACGTCGTCGGCCCACCGTCTCGGCTTTCAGGGCCACCCGGTTGTCCGGTAATGTGGCGAACTGGCTGCGCCGTCGGGCGGATGGACCTCATTCCACCGGATGGTGCGCCGCACGCATCACCCTCCTGTCACGGAAGGACCGTGACCGCCACAGACCAGAGGAGGTGGGTACCAAGCATGCGTCACTACGAGATCATGATCATCCTCGACCCCGAGACGGACGAGCGCACCGCCAACGCGACGCTCGAGAAGCTGCTGCAGGTCGTTCCCAGCAACGGGGGCACCGTGGACAAGGTCGACATCTGGGGCAAGCGCCGGCTGGCCTACGACATCAAGAAGAAGTCCGAGGGCTTCTACGCCGTCGTGGACATGACCACCACGCCCGAGATCGCCCAGGAGCTCGACCGCCAGCTCGGCCTCAACGAGACCGTTCTGCGCACCAAGCTGCTGCGTCCCGAGGCCTGAGCCTCTACCGGGAACGGAGACAACGCCATGGCCGGAGACACCATCATCACCATCGTCGGGAACCTCACCGCGGACCCCGAGATGCGCTTCACGCCCTCCGGGGCAGCGGTGGCCTCCTTCACCGTCGCCTCCACGCCGCGCACCTTCGACCGCCAGGCCGGCGAGTGGAAGGACGGGGAGACCCTGTTCATGCGCTGCTCGATCTGGCGCGACGCCGCGGAGAATGTGGCCGAGTCGCTGACCAAGGGCACGCGCGTCATCGTCCAGGGCCGGCTGGTCCAGCGCTCCTACACCACCCGTGAGGGCGAGAACCGCACGGTGGTGGAGATGCAGGTCGATGAGATCGGTCCCTCCCTGCGCTACGCCAAGGCCCAGGTCACCCGCCAGCCGCGCGGTGGCGGCCAGGGTGGCTTCGGCGGAGGTCAGGGCGGCCCCCAGGGCGGCGGCTTCGGCAACCAGAACCAGGGCGGATACAACCAGGGTGGCCCCCAGCAGGGCGGCTACAACGGCGGTGGCGGCTTCGGCGGCCAGGGCCAGTCCGGGTACAACGCCCCCGCCGGCGGCGCCGCGGACGACCCGTGGGCCACGGGCGGCTCCACCTCCTTCGGTGACGAGCCCCCGTTCTAAAGGTCGCGACGCCGTCGACCCGTTCCCTCACACACACACACTTTTCATCTCGTGGAGCGCCCAGGCGCTCAGACCAAGGAGTACCACCATGGCGAAGCCCCAACTTCGCAAGCCGAAGAAGAAGGTCAGCCCCGTCAAGGCCATCAAGGTCGGCACCATCGACTACAAGGACACCGCTACGCTGCGGAAGTTCATCTCCGACCGCGGCAAGATCCGCGCTCGTCGCGTCACCGGCGTCTCCGTCCAGGAGCAGCGCAAGATCGCCAAGGCCGTGAAGAACGCCCGCGAGATGGCTCTGCTGCCCTACTCGAGCTCGGCTCGCTGATCGGAGGCACGCGCAATGACCACCAAGCTCATCCTCACGCACGACGTCTCCCACCTCGGCTCCGCCGGCGAGGTCGTGGAGGTCAAGGACGGCTACGCCCGTAACTACCTCCTGCCCCGCAAGCTCGCTACCCCGTGGACCAAGGGTGCCCAGCGCCAGATCGACCAGATGGCCGAGGCGCGCCGCAAGCGCTCCATCGAGTCCCTCGAGCACGCCCAGACCGCTCGCGCCTGGCTGCAGGAGAACGTCGTGACCGTCTCCGCCACCGCCGGTGACAACGGCCGCCTCTTCGGTGCCGTGACCACCGCGACCCTGGCCGATGCCGTCAAGGCCGCCGGCGGCCCCGCCGTCGACCGCCGCAAGATTCAGGTCGTGCCGCCGATCAAGTCGACCGGCCGTCACAGCGCCTCCGTGCGCCTGCACGCCGACGTCGTGGCCCCCCTCGAGGTCAACGTCGTTCCCGCGCGCTGAGCGCCGGGCATCCTTCCGCCGTCGGGCCGGGTCCTCCATGCGGGGATTCCGGCCCGACGGCGTCGTGCTGCCTGTCCGGTTCGTAGGGTAGGTCGTGCGTTCGTACCCTCTACCCCTCGAACGCACGACATAAGGTACGAACGCGCGGGGGACAGGCGGGGACAGGCGGTGCTGTGGACGCGGCGAGAGGCCGATCAGTGGCGCCAGGCGGTGCCGCGGGCCCGCAGGTAGGTGGTGGCGCCGCGGGCGGCCATGAAGACCCAGGCGAAGGCGAGCCACAGCAGTACCAGGCCCGACGTCGCCCCGTCAGACCCCGGCAGCACGCCGCCCCCGATGAGCAGTGCGAGCGGGACGTAGGGCAACAGCGTCACCAGGCCCGCCCGGGCCAGGTAGCGGCCGTCACCGGCGCCCATGAGCACGCCGTCGAGCAGGAAGACGACCCCGGCGAGGGGCTGCGCGCTCGCCGCGACCAGGAGTGTCGGAGTCGCGGCCGCGATGACGCCCGCGTCGGAGGTGAAGGCGCGGGGCAACCAGGCGGCGCCCACCGCCATGAGCAACCCGATGAGCGCACCCGTCCCGGCGCCCCAGGCCAGCATCCGCTTCAGGAGCTCGTCAATGGACCAGCCAGCGGTCGCCGCAGCAGTCCCGGCCTCCTCCTCGGTGAGGGCCTCAGCGTCCGGTGCGGCCGAGTCCGCGCCCTCCCTCTGCGCCTGTCCCAGGGCGGTGCCGATGAGGGCCTGCGCCGCCACGGCCAGTGCGTCCAGGGCGAAGGCCGCGAAGGTCCACAGGGCGTTGACCACCTGGTGGGCGGCCAGGGACACCTCCCCGAGCGCCGTCGCCGCCCACACGGTGGCCAGGATCGCCACCCGGAGGCTCAGTGAGCGGATGAGCAGGGGCGTCCCACTGCCCAGAGAGGCCCGCAGGCCCTCGCGGCGGGGGAGCAGGCCCACGCCTGCGGCCCGGGCCGCGCGGGCGATCGGACCGGCCAGTGCCAGCGCCATGGCCGTCTGCGCGATCGCGGTGCCGGCGCCCGAGCCCGCGATCCCCATCCCGACGCCGTAGAGCAGGATCGCGTTGACGACGACGTTGAAGACCGCCCCACCCGTGGCCACGACGAAGGGCGTGCGCGTATCCAGCAGGCCGCGCAGCACGCCGGTGGCCGCCAGGACGACGAACATGCCGGGCAGTCCTGGGCAGGAGGCGCGTAAGTAGGCCACGGCCGCCTGAGCCACCGCACCATCGGCACCCATCGCCACGGTCAGCCAGGGTGCGGCCAGTCCCAGGAGAGCCCCCGCCCCCAGACCCAGCAGGAGCGCCAGCCACATGCCGTCGACGCCGGCCCGCAGGCCCTCGGTGCGTCGGCCGGCCCCGAACAGCCGCGCCGTCGTCGCCGTGGTGGCGTAGGCCAGGAAGACGAACAGGCCCACCGTCGTCGTCAGGATCGTTGAGGCCAGTGACAGGCCCGGCCAGGCTCACCGCGCCGAGGTGGCCGACCATCGCCGAGTCCGCCAGGACGAAGAGCGGCTCGGCGATGAGGGCGCCCAGTGCCGGCACGGCCAGGGACAGGACCTGGCGGTTGAGATCGGTGGAGGCGGAGCTGCTGGTGTCGGGCACGGCCTCCATTGTGGACCAGGGACCGCGTCAGATCATCAGCGCCTCGGCATTCCTCACGGGCAGGTTGAGAATGGGGTTGAGGATGAGGTCGCAAGGGGTGTGACGTGGACGTGACTGAGGCTACTGATCGCCCGAATTTTCCTGGGAGATCGCACAACTATTCGCCCCCAAGGAAAATACTAGAAGGCTGAATATTTGCTGGAGATATGCCTGATGAAGCCGTTGCTCGGCCGAGACGGTGGGGTCTGGGGATAACCGGCGCGGACCACCCTGTAGGGGAGCCACAAACAGTGTGGACCTCAAGTCGAACGTGATGTTTGTCCACAGGTTTACCCACTTGTCCACAGATCACATTGTGATGTCGTGGGAAGAGCCTATGGGAAACCTGAACCGTCGTATCGCTGTCATGCCAACGAAAGGTCGCTCAGTGTCGGAGTGCTGGCGACAGGTGCACACATCTGTGTCCACAGCGTATCCGCCTCTGTCCCCAGGCTCTGGGGGTCTTCCCACAGCGGTGGTGCGGATATCCCCAAGGCGGGTGAACTTGAGAGTTTGCAGGGCCTGCCCGATGGCGTTATCGTCACGCGCGCGCTCCACGCGGGCGAGCGTCCTCCTGACGCGGCGGGCCGTCGTCGGGAGCAGCAGGACGAGCCGGGACCAACCGGCGTGACAGTGCGGAAGGTGGCCGGATGGATAACGGCATGGGCGCTCAGGCCGGCTCGGGCAGCGCCGACGGCGGAAGCGTCCGCGCCGACAGCTCCGCCTTCGACCGCCTCCCGCCCCAGGACCTCGAGGCCGAGATGGCCACGCTCGGCGGCATGCTCCTGAGCAAGGAGGCCATCACCGACGTCATCGACGTCCTGCGCGGCCCGGAGTTCTACCGCTCGGCCCACGAGTCGATCTTCGACGCGATCGTCGAGGTCTACAACCGCTCCGAGCCCGCCGACCCGCTCATCGTCGCCGACGAGCTCTCCAAGCGCGGCGAGCTCGAACGCATCGGTGGCGCCCCCTACCTGGCCACTCTCATGGCCACCGTCCCCACCGCAGCCAACGCCGGCTACTACGCCCGCATCGTCAAGGACAAGGCGCTCATGCGCGGCCTGGTCCAGGCCGGCACCCGCATCACCCAGCTGGGGTACTCCACCGACGCCGGCGACATCGCCGAGCTCGTCACCCTGGCCGAGGCCGAGGTCTACTCGGTGGCCCACCACGAGGGGGAGAAGGAGGACTACGTCGCCGTCTCCGAGCTCCTGGGGGAGGCCAACCTGGAGATCGAGGCCGCCCAGAACCGCGACAACGGGGCCCTGACCGGAGTGCCCACCGACTTCATCGAGCTCGATGAGCTCACCGGCGGGCTCCACCCCGGCCAGATGATCATCGTGGCCGCGCGCCCCGCCATGGGGAAGTCCACGCTCGCCGTCGACTTCTGCCGCTCGGCGTCGATCCACCACGGCATCACCAGCTGCTACTTCTCCCTGGAGATGGGGCGCATGGAGCTCATGATGCGCATCCTGGCCGCCGAGTCCAGCGTCGACATGAACAAGCTGCGCGGCTCGCGCCAGATGGAGGACCGCGACTGGACTGACGTCGCCGTGGCCTACAACCCCGTCTCCAACGCGCCGCTGTTCATCGACGACTCGCCCAACCTCACCATGCCGGAGATCCGCTCCAAGGCGCTGCGCATGAAGCAGCAGCACAACCTGGGGCTCATGGTCATCGACTACCTCCAGCTCATGAGCTCGGGCAAGCGCGTCGAGTCGCGTCAGCAGGAGGTCTCCGAGTTCTCCCGATCCCTCAAGCTGCTGGCCAAGGAGCTGGAGATCCCGGTGATCGCCGTGGCCCAGCTCAACCGCGGTCCCGAGCAGCGCACCGGCAACAAGCCCCAGATGAGCGACCTGCGCGAGTCCGGATCGCTGGAGCAGGACGCGGACATCATCATCCTGCTGCACCGCCCGGAGTACTACAACAACGAGGAGCGCCCCGGCGAGGCCGACATCATCGTGGCCAAGCACCGCAATGGGCAGACCCGCACCATCCCGGTGGCCTTCCAGGGGCATGTGTCGCGCTTCGCCAACATGGCGCGCGACGTCACCCCCGAGCCCGCCTACGAGTAGGCCGGCCGGGCGCCCACCGGAGCCGGGCAGGTACTGCGGCTGGCACCTGGAGCCCGAGGACAACGAGAGGGTGGTGGCATGGCCGACGATGGCGCGGTGGAGCGGACGTGGGCAAGTTTGGTATCTCGAAGAAACCGTGAAGAGAATCGAGTTCTTCCCCGGGGTGCCTTATGTCAAGGTGCCCGCGAAGTGTCTTCGGTGCCTCATGTGGGAGTGCCCGTCAGGTTGAGGGGTGGTTAGGAGGCTTTTCCTGACCTCGTGCGCCTTTGTGGACGTCGGGCAGGATGCTTGGGATCTGGGCGAGGCAGGCGCTGGTCGGTCTTGTCCTTGGCCAGGCGGATGAGGACGTCCTGGAGCTCGATGATGCGGCGGGTGATAGAGGCGGGGTTGAGCTGGTTGCGGTACGAGACCAGGTCAGTCTTCTGGGCCTTGGTCAGGGCGCTGGTGTCCAGCAGCCGGTCCAATGGGGTACGAGGAGCGTCGTAGAGGCGCTTGCGTCTGCCGGCCTTATCGGTGCCCCATCCGATGGGCTTGCGGGTGGGGGGTCTAGATGATTGATTCCAAGGGGTGTGGGTCGGTGTGGTGCTTGGGGGTGGGGGCGAGGGTCCCGCAGGATCGGTGCTGCTAGAACCGTTTCCTCGCGCTGGGAGCTTGAGAAAGTGGACACCGACCTGGAGACCCTCGCCACTGCACTGTACGTCACTGCTGACGACCTGTTGAAGGCCCACCCCGAGATCACCCCTGTCCGCCCGCGGGTGGGGATCACCCCGTCCATCACCGACGCCGAGGTCCTGACCCTGGCCGCCATCGCACCGTTGGTGGGCATCAACACCGAAAGACGCTTCCTGCGCTACGCCCGCAAGCACCTGAGAGGCATGTTCCCCTACATCCCGGGCCAGTCCGGCTACAACAAGCGACTGCGCGCCCTGGCCGGCACTATCGGGTGGCTGGCGGCCGCACTGGCCACCACCACCAGCGTCTACACCGACGACGTGCACCTGGTCGACTCCACCCCCATTGAGTGCGCCCGCTCCCGGCCCACCGTGATGCGCTCGGACCTGGCCGGCTGGGCCGGCTACGGGTACTGCGCCTCGCACTCACGCTTCTTCTGGGGCCTGCGCCTGCACCTGATCACCACCACCGCCGGGCTGCCGGTGGCCTGGGCAGTCACCAGCCCGGGCCAGAACGAGCGCGAGGTCCTGCGCAGCATGCTCGAGCACCTGGCGCCCACCAGCGCCCACACGATCATCGCCGACAAGGGCTACCGCTCCAAGGACCTGGAGGACGACCTGAACCAGGCAGGGCTGACCCTGCTGCGCCCAGCCACACGCAACGAGACCCCGCGCCCCGGCGCCGGCCTCCTACGACCGTTGCGCCAGAGAATCGAGTCCGTCTTCGACACCCTCAAGGACCAGCTCGGGCTCGAGCGCCACAACGGGCCCACCCCCACCGCAGTCACCACGCGCGTCGCCCAACGAATCCTGGCCCTGACAGCCGCCATCTGGCACAACGACAACACCAGCAACCCCCACCTACGCTCCCTAACCCCCTACGACCACTAACCACACCCCTTGGAATCAATCATCTAGGGGAGTTGAGCTTGACGTTGACCTGATCCCAGAGACGGCCCAGGACCTCGCGCTCTCGCTGGTGTCGTAGCGGTAGTGGAAGGCGTAGCGGCGCACCAGGTGGTTGTTCTTCGACTCGATGGTGCGATGGTGGCCTGGTCGTTCTTCCTGTAGGGGCGTGAGCGGGCGGGAGTAGATGTCCAAGTCCCCGGCCCAGCGCACCACGCTGTGGTTGATGAACTCTGAGCCGCCTACGAAGTCCGTGCCCAAAACGGGGAACGGGACGTATCCCACGGCGGCGTCCAGGGCGGAGATGATGTGCTTCTCAGCGTTGTTTCGGATTGAGCGGGTGAAGGTCCACCCCGTGAGCACGTCGGTCATGTTCACGGTCCGGGTGAGCTCTCCTTTGAGGGTCGGCCCGCAGTGGGCGACGGTGACAGGCCTCGAAGAACCCGGGCTCAGCCTCGATCTCGCCCGCCGGCCTTGCGGATCTTGATGGAGCTGCGAAAGCCAACGGACCGGCCTTGGTCGTCGACTTGCCCCGCAGCTGCTCGGTAGCCCGCACCGGGGCGAGGTAGCGGTCAATGGTCGGTCGCACTCATGGCCACCAGCTCGTCTGTGACGGCTGGGGTGTAGCGCGGCTCGTCGTCGAGCTCACCGGAGCCTGTTCAATGGTTTGTGTAAGCCCTTGTGGAAGGACTGACACAAACCATTGAACAGGCTCCGTGGCCTGGTCCAGAGCCGCCAGGAGATGAGGCGCCGGGTCCTTGCCTGTGCGGGCCCCGCGCATGGTCTTGCCGTCCACCGCAATGACTGTTTTTCCTTCGATGGTGCCGGTGCGTGTACGGAACCAGGACCTCACATGAGTGTCGAGGTGAGTCGTCCCGGGTTTGGTGGGGCAGTGATGACGCGGAGGGATCACTGTCATGGGACAGAAGGAAGTATCCCGGTGGGCTGCGCGAGCGGGCCACGAGGACGGGTGTTGGACGCGCTGGCTGATCCGGTGCGGGCCAGGGGCGCGATCCGCAGGATCGGCGGGGAGCTGGGTGTCGCCCCTGAGGCTCTGCGCTCCTGGGTCAGGAAGGCCCAGGTCGGTGGTGGTCTGAGGCCGGGAACCACCACTGACGAGGCGCAGCGGATCAGGCAGCTTGAGAAGGAGGTCCGAGAGCTGCGAAGAGCCGACGCGGTCCTGAAGAGTGCGTCGGCTTGTCTGTCGCGGCGGAGTGTGAGCGCCCGTCCCGTTGATCTGTCAGTACATCGAGACCAAGAGGGAGGAGTTCGGGGGCCTGGCCGGTCTGCAAGGTTGCTGACCGGCGCCGGAGTCAAGATCGCCCCGAGCACCTGACTCACGCTCGCCGTAGCCGGCCTCCTAGTGCCAGGGGCCTGCGCGACAAGGATCCTCAAGACCGAGATCAGACGAGTTCAAGACCCAGGGGGTCGGCAAAGTCGGTTTGGGGGTTGGTTGGGTTAGTAGGCTGATGGCTCGTTTGGGGCGTCTGGACAGGGATCTGGTGGTTGAGGCGGTAGCGGTTCTGGTGCCGTAGGTCAGGCGGATGAGGCCGGGTGGCCAGGTTCCTTAGGGCGGCCATGATCTCGGGTCCGTTGCGGGTGCGCAGCTGGTGGTGGTCCTCGTCGAAGACCACGTCTCTGACCCAGTGGAGGCGGTTCTCTATCCCCCAGTGCCCGCGGATCCAGGCCGCGACGGTCTCGGGCTGGGCGTCGGTCATGGGCAGGGAGCAGATCAGGTAGACCACCTCCACCGACCTGCTCGAGGCCTTAGCGGTCTTGGCCTTGCGGCCTTTGACGGTGCGGGTGCGTCGGACCTGGGCAACCTGAGCAGACCCCGGGAAGTTCACCCACCGGGGTGCCTCGATCGCCTTGACGGTGTGCCGTACCCGTCGACCGTGAGAGGTGTCGACCGAGGAGATGGATGGGACGTCCTTCCATGGCAGAGCCTTCAAGGTACGACGAAGGGTCTTCTGGTTGTCCAGAGGCGTCAGGAGGTAGTGGCCACCGCGCTGGGTGATCCACTGGGCGGTGTCCACCTGGGTGTGCATCGCGTCGGCGCTCACCACCGTCCCGTTCAGGCCTGGGGGCTCAAGCAGCCGCCTCAGCGCTGGGATCTCGTTGGATTTGTCCGCGACTCCTCGCTGGGTCAGGACAGTGCCCGTGGCCTGGTCCAGGGCCGACAGCAGATGAGGGGCAGGTGCGTCGCCGGTACGGGCGCCGCGCATGGTCTTGCCATCCACGGCGATCACTGTGCGGCCGTTGATGGTGCCGGTGGGCGTGCACAACCAGGTCGTCAGGTGGGTGTCGAGGTCTGCGGGGTCCAGGTCCTGCAGGACCCGTCGGATGGTGGACTCCGATGGAAGGTCCTGCCCTCCTCCAGCCCCAGAGAGCGCAGGTCGGCGCCGGTCAGGTCGGTGGTGTGCTCCCATATCGCCGTCAGGCTCCGGCATCCAGCCAGAACCCCGGTGACGGCCAGGGACAGGACCGTGGGCAGGCCTCAAGCGCACACCCCGACGGTCCCTGGGATCAGCCACGTTCCTGAGAACCTGGACCAGGGGCTGGCGCGACAGGACGGTCGTGGTGGAAGCTGACGTCAGCGTGGGCTCCCAGGACGAAGGGATTGATTAGACACCACTCATCGTCCCCACGGGGCCCGCGCCCCCGTATCAACGACACGCCACCCCGTCAAAGCAGCTCAGCCCCCTCGCCCACCGACTCTACCGACCTCTGCCCATACCTCTTGCAACACAACCCTTCGGTTGAATAGCGTTGCCTCATGGTTCGTGACTACTACCTTCTGAGCCCGAGTGATCAGCCACAGCTGACTGGTCCTCAGGAGCAGAGTGCCCCGCCCCAGGAGACTGAGGCTCCTCTGGCAGGCGAGCGAAGGCGGGAGCTGCCGATGCCTCCCGTCGTCTATGTGCCCTGCACCCCTGGCGACGATGGGATCAGCCATCTGGCCTACAGGAATCTGGATGACGGCCGGGTGGCGCTCCTGGTTTATACGGCTCTGGATCGATTGATCGACCTGGCCGGTGATGTTCACTGGGCGCTGTTGGACTGGGACGCTCTTCAGCAGGCGCAGGATCTGCAACACTACGACATTATTCTTCAGGACGTCAGAATTCCGGAGGACCGGCGATGAGTGGAACGGTAAAAATCGATAGCGGCACAGCCGAGTCGGCGATCTCGGGCTTGACGGTTGCCCAAGACGAAATTGAACAGTGTGAAGGTGGGGGCCCAGAAGAGGGTTGATGCGGGCCCGGTTACTGACATTGTCCTTGCCGCACTGCAAGAAGTGTTGACGAGCACCGACGAACTGAGCAGCGGAATTACTGGATTCAGCAGCAAGTTGCGTGGGACGGTAAGTAGTTTCTCAGCGACAGATCAAGAAGTCAGTGATGGTGCACAGTCGCTGAACTGGAAGAAGGATAAGAAATGAGCATTGAGACAAAGGTTGAGGGAAATCCGGATCAAATTACTAGTTTGGCCAGTTGGTTGACTTCTTCGCTGGAACCTGCGGTGAGCACTATCGGGAGACAAGTTCTCCTCGGCCAGGACGAGTCTTGGCTCGGAATGGCAGGGTGAGACCGCTGAAGCGATTGTCAGTTGGCTGGGTGATGCAGTGGATGCTAGTGATTCTTTGTCTACACGTATGACCGACATTTCCGCTGCACTCACCACCTACGTCACAGTTCTGTCTTCTACGAAAACGGAGGCAGAGTGCGTACGTAATGACGCAACCTCTGGGGGGCTAACAGTTAATGGAACGGTAGTTCAGGAACCGAAAGACGCGTCAGATGCGAAGAAAACCGCGCTATATTCGAATCTTTCTGGGCGCATGGACGCTGCGAACTCGAATCTCGCTACTGCGCAGCAAAATCTCCGCACGTCGCTGGCCCCCAGCGATATCGCTCGGGTGAAAAACTGCAACGTGGTGTTCGGTGTCGTGAGTGGGCTTTCTGTGAACTATTTTAAACTGTATGCGAGTAGAGTAATTCAAAACTCTATTCTTGACGCTGGGCATGCCAAAGTTCAGCAGGCAACTAAAATGCAGAACTCTATCGCGGCAGCGAGAGCAAGGGGAGGAGCATCGCCAGCGGAAGTTCGCGCAGCCAATGCCGAACTTAATAGGGCTATGCGTCTAGAGCATCAGGGAAAGTCCTACATAGACGTTGCGAGGGACTACCATGCTGCGCCCGGAACATTCAAAGGAGAGATTACAGATCCTGCCGCAGCTCGCGCAGCGAAAATTACAGGACAAAAAAACGCGGTAATAGGAGCCAGCAAAACTCTGAGTCGTGTTTCCAATACTTTGCTTGTTGCTGGAACAGGTGTGGGCATTTGGGCCGATAAGCAATCCGGAGAATCTACAGAGCAGGCGGTTGTATCGAATGTATCCGCTACCGCGACCGGTGCAGCAGTTGGGTTCGCTATCGGGTCAGTGGTTCCTGGCCCCGGGAATGTTGTCGGTGCAGCAATAGGAATTGCCGTTGGGGCGACAGCATCTGTGGTAACGTCCACATTTACTGATGAAATGGTGGACTCTTTATATGAGGATAATAAGGGTGTAGGACATGCCGTTGAGAAGGGCGGAGAAGCGGTCGTACAACTTGGTAAGGATGTCGGTAGTGGTATAGGAAATGCTGTAAAGGGTGTCGGAGAATATTTGGGGTGGTAGGTGCATAGACTTCGGATAGAGCATTTAAGTCTATGGCAGATTGGTGTCAGTAAATGTATCAGCTAGAGACGCTCAAGTGTGACCCTTGTCTATATCAAAACCTTGGATGCATATAAGGCGTGAAAAAGTTCAGTTGTACTCACGGGCTTGCAGACAGCGTCATGCGCACGTCACAAAGACAGATGTCGATTCTGGTATAATTTCATGTTTCATCGTAATGTCGAGTGTCCTTTGTGGGTTGGCATTCTACTTTCGTTCCAGGAGTACGTCGATCTATCTGCTGGTGCAATTCAAATTCGGTTCTCGAAATTTACGACTATCGAGAATACTAGATCGTAACCCTTGACGTAGCTTCAAGAGGCAGATAGAAGGGGTGTATGTAAATGAGCATTTCTGATTCACCTGCTCATGCATCGTGTGAGGCAGAGAGGGTTACCGTATTTGATAGGATGCGACTGTCTGCATGGATTTTTATTATCCTATGGCCGATCGTGGCTGCGGCGTTTGTATACTTTGTCTGCCTAGATGGTGAGGGAAGTAGTTCTACGGCGACTTATCTTGCGTCGGTATTGATGCTCGCTAGCGGTGTATGCGCAAGCATCAACACTTATTTTTCAGACAGAATGTTCAACTACCAGGTGCTGGTCCCAGCAGTGATTTGGACCGAGTGGGGAGTGAGAGTACTTGCTGACAAGAAGTTTGACCCATTGATGTCGTCAGTCCTGGTCAGGCTGGCATGGACGCTGCTCACATTCGGACTTGTAGCACTGATGTACACCGACCCAATGGACGGTACACCTGCGGTAGTCCCTATCGCTATTTTCGTGGGAATAGGTATTTTTTTGTTTGGAACTGCAGTTCATTTTTGGTGGAAGCGTAGGAGGCGCAAGCAGTATCCAGGAGACATCGACCTGTCCGCTGAAGGAATGCACCAGAGGCTCGGGGATCGGGTGTTGGAAGTGACATGGAAGGATCTCCGCGCTTGGAGAGGACTCATACATAAGTTTCAAGGGAGACGTATGGGGTATGGGAGGTTGTTGCTGGCTATCCGGTAAATAGGCGAACTTCTGCCGTTTCGGTGCTCTCCAGTTCTGGGCGCCCACAAAAGTTCGTTCCCTTACTGAATTCCGTTGGGGATATTGATAAATTCAATATCATGCTTGCTTCGGCTCGACGCTATCCAGATTGGGCGAAAAACCTTTTTATGGATCCGAACAGGGTTGATAGAATAGTGCGTATTCTTACATTGGATTCAACGTCGAAAGATTTTATGCAAGTAGCAGACGCATTATTCGAAAAGTATCCGGATCTCCCTTTGAGCTATGCGGATTTGACAATGCTTGATATGAACTTGCCTACTTCGTTGCTGGGGGCAGGCGAGGACTTCCGAGCGTGACGGAGGAAATGCTGTGAACTGGCATGATTATGGCATGAAGGAGTGGAGTATCGACGATGTAAGGGGCGCTCGAGACGGCCCCATTTATATTGAAGGGCGACGACCTGTGGGTGTCTTCGTTGGGGTTCTTCTTATCGTGGTGGGTGTTCCTTTACTTATCGCCCTGCAAGGCGGCTGGGACCCAGTGTGGATCGTGATTGTAGGTATTATCGCATGGGTTCCGGCGCTTGGTCGATTGATTTCCATGTGGCGAGTTATGCTGAATCATTTCAGTCTCACGATCACAGAGAATGGTATTATTGATAGCAGTTCTTATGGATTCAGAAGGTGTATTCCGTGGGGTGCGATTCGTGGCTTTTCAGTGACCGAGCAGTTCGTGCACTTCGCCCCCGATAAACGATCTCCTGATTACCGATCAATACCTTTCGTCATTCGTGCTTCACTGTTCAATCGGCAGGTCATCGTGGCGCAGCATCTTCATTACCCTCCAACATTTCTGTTCGCGATCCTCGACAGGGAGAAGACGGCAAGTCTGGCCAGACGTCAGTGAGGTTGCCGGTTGTCTTCGATCATGCGTACAAATCGGGTCGACGGCCGTGTTGGTGTCACCCGCGAGCAGGAGTTGGGAGGCGGGTCGTGCGCAGGCGCAGGACGCCCACGGCCCAGCTCGCCGCCGTCAGCAGGACGGCCATGGCTGCGCCATGCGCCAGCCCGCGGTGCAGGTAGGCGCTGGTATCCGGCCCCAGGTTCTCCACGACGACGCTCGCCAGCTCTCGGGTCGACCACAGCGGTAGGACGCGGGTCCAGCCCTCGGAAGGATCCACCAGCACCTGCACCGCCATGACCGACAGCAGCAGAAGAGCCCCCTCCAGGTCCCGTGGAACCAGGGCGGCGGCCAGGGAGCCCAGGGGAGTGGCGACGGTGGCGGTCAGCAGCAGCATGACCGGCACCGCACTCGGGTGGGTGAGCTCGTCGCCGATCGTGGCCAGCACGAGCCCGGTGTAGAGCAGGCCAATGGTCCACCCGAGCCCGAGCACCGCGAGGTAGCGGCCCAGCAGCAGGGTTGCGGGCGGAGCCCCGCTCACAGCGAGGCGGCGGTCCACTGAGCGGGACGAGACCTGCGTGAACAGCGCAAGCGTTGCCGTCGCCCAGCCCAGGCCGATCGATAGGAGCCGGATGGCGGTCCAGTGCGTCTCCAGGCGCACCAGGTAGAAGGTCAGCGGCAGCAGGATCGCCAGCGCGAGGGCGCCGCGCCGTCGGGCGAGCTCACGCAGGGTGATGAGCGCGACCAGGCCCGTGGTCGCGGCCGTTGACCGGAACCGGGCGCCCTCGGCGCGGTCCCACTCGGTCTGCGGCGTGGAGTGGTCGGGCGATGTGCTCATGCGGACTCCTTTCGCTGTGCCCGTCGGGGCATTCGGCGGATTGTCCGGCCTGCGTTCTCCTGTGGGGCCGGCAGCTCGACGACGCGGTCGACCAGGTCGACGTCCCGTAGCAGGTGGGTGACCAGCAGGACGCCTGCGCCCGAGGCGCGCCAGGCTGAGATGAGGGCCCACAGGTCCTCGTAGGCCAGGGCGTCCAGGCCCTGGTAGGGCTCATCCAGCAGGAGCAGATCGGGTGCGTCGAGCTGGGCGAGAGCGACGTTGAGCTTCTGCTGGGTCCCGCCCGAGAGCGTCCCGGCGATCTGGTCTCCGCGAGCGGTCCAGCCCAGGCGGGTGAGGAGGCGGTGGCCGGTCGAGACGGAGCGGCCTTGCCGGATCCCGCGTGCCGCCCCGAAGAGCCGGAGGTGCTCGTCCACCGTCAGCAGTGGTGCCAAGGAGTCGAGCTGGGGCGCGTAGCCGAAGCTCGGCGTCCTCTCGATGCCCCCACCGCTTGTGCGCAGCAGGCCTGCGCAGAGCTGAAGCAGGGTCGACTTGCCGGCGCCGTTGGCTCCGACGACGGCGACGACCTCGCCGCGGTGGAGGGTGAGGTTGATGCCGGACAGGACTGTGCGTCTTCCGCGGCGGACGGAGACGTCCGTCAGGCGCAGGACGACGGGAGCGGCCGAGGTGGAGCGGGTACGTCAGCCTGGTAATCCCGCAGTGCAGAGGCGACCTCGCGGGCGTAGAGGACTGCCGGACCGTACAGGTCGCCGGGTGTCTCTCCGGCCGCCTCTGCCTCGGCCCGGGTTGAGGCGGCCGTGCGCTCGACCTCGGAGGTCGGCAGGCCGTGGGAGGCGAGCTCCGCCTCGAAGCGTCGGTACCAGTCGGCCTTCGCGTCCGGCACCGGATCTCTGGCTTCCTCGGGCCGGCTCATGAGGGGGCCTCCGTGCGTACCTTCCGGCCCTCGATGAGAGCGCCGACCGCCGTGGAGAAGGTTCGCCACTCGGCCCGTCGTGCGGCGAGCTCCGTGTGTCCGGCGTCGGTCAGCTCGTAGTACTTGCGGGCGGGCCCGGAGGTGGAGGGGCGCCAGGAGACCGCGACGAGGCCGCGCTTCTCCAGGCGCATGAGAGCCGGGTAGAGCGTGCCGCCGGGCACCTCATCCAGCCCGGCGAGGGCGAGCCGCTGTGTCAGGGACAGTCCGTAGTCGGCGTGCTCGGCCAGCAGTGAGAGCAGGCAGGGTTCCAGGAATCCGCGCAGGAGGCGTGCTGCTGATGAGTCCATAGTTCATAGGCTACCTAGTTACTAGATAATCTATCTACCGATGGTGAAAGTCCGCCGCCGACGGAGCTGGAGACCGTCGGCGGCGGATGGTGAAGCGGGAGGATCGGTGAGGAACCGAGGGGTGCCTCGGTGGCGAGGCCTCAGGCCGGCCGGTACTCGCCCTGGTAGACGTAGAGGAAGGGCATGTTGCCGCGCAGCCCGTGCCGGATGGAGGAGGAGACGACCTCCTTGGCGGTGACGGCGGCCTCGAGCGGGGCGGCGCCCTTGGCGAGCTCGGCGGTCACCGCGGCGGCAAGGGTGCAGCCGGCGCCGTGGACGCGCTCGGTGCCCACGGCCTCAACCTCGAGGACCTCCAGGGTGGTGCCGTCGTAGAAGACGTCCAGGGCGGTGCCGGTGCCCAACGACGGGCCGGCCTTGGCCAGGACATTGGGGACGCCCTGGTCGTGGATGCGCTTGGCGGCGTCCTTGAGCTGCTCGACGGTGGTGATCTCCTCCATGCCCGCCAGCGTGGCGGCCTCGAAGAGGTTGGGGGTGGTCATCGTGGCGCGCGGCAGGATCTTGGTGCGCAGGGCGTTGTCCACCTCGAGGGCGCCCCCGAACTCCTGGCCCTTGCAGATGAGGACCGGGTCGAGCACCACGGTGGGGAAGTCGTAGGTCTCCAGGGCCTGCTCGACGACGTCGATGGTGGGTGCGGTGCCCAGCATGCCGATCTTGACGGCGTCGACGCGCGAGTGGACGGCGGCACAGGTCTCGATCTGGTCGGCGATGACGCCGGGATCCACCGGCACGAAGCGGTGGTTCCAGCCGTCCTTGGGGTCCATGGAGACGATGCAGGTCAGGGCCGTGCAGCCGAAGACGCCGAGGGTGTGGAAGGTCTTGAGGTCGGTCTGGGCGCCGGCGCCGCCCGAGGCCTCGGAGCCGGCGATGGTCAGGGCAATCGGAGGTTGGGGCTTGTCGACTATAGTCATAGGAAGAAGCGTGCCCATGTGTGGGGCCCAGCGCAAACACGGTGCCCACAACTGTCAGTAACTGCTAATTTGGGCTAGATTAGCAATAAGTGACAGGTCGGCAGTGAGGATCTGTGTCATGAAGGTTCCTGTTCCACCGCCAGCGGCCCTGGAGGTGCTTCTGGCTAGACTGGCTAAAGACGGCCGCCTGACTGAGGTGCTCGTGTCGCCGTCGACAGCGGCGGACACCGACTATGACCCCTGGGAGTGGTTCTTTCGCCACGATCCTCCAGCTGGCCTCACACGCGAGGAGTGGTGGGTGGCCGTGCGGCTGCGTCGAACCCAGGCCGCCCGGCCCACTCCGTTCACGATGAAGGACGGGACCCGGCTCACTTACAACCTGCCAGACCCGCTCCTGCGCGCCATCGATGACGTGTCCGCGCGAGCGCGGGGGCAGGTCGAGCTGCCCGAGCCCATCGCTAACGCCGCGACGCGAGATCGCTACCTCGTGCGCTCCCTCATCGAGGAGGCGATGACGTCCTCGCAACTGGAGGGGGCCTCGACCTCTCGGGTACGGGCCAAGCAGATGCTGAGGGAGGACCGGGCCCCCCGTGACCGCAGCGAGCAAATGATCCTCAACAACTACAGCGCGATGCAGCGTGTCATCGAGCTCAGGGACGAGCGGCTGACGCCAGAGCTTGTATGTGAGATCCACCGGATCGTCACAGACGGCACGCTCGACGACCCCGCTGACGCAGGTCGACTTCAGCGCCCGGGGGAGTTGAGAGTCCGCATCTACGGCACCCAGACCGAGGAACAGGTCCTTCATGTCCCACCCCCGGCCGAGACCCTGCCTGAACGACTTGAGACTCTCTGCGGCTTTGCGAACGACGTCGACCGGTCTGACGGCACAGTCCCCTACATGCCGCCGCTCCTGCGCGCGCTCACGCTGCACTTCATGATGGGCTACGACCACTACTTCGCAGACGGCAACGGGCGAACATCGCGGGCTGTCTTCTACTGGTCGATGCTCCGCCAGGGCTTCTTCCTCACAGAATTCCTGTCGATCTCGCGCCTGCTGCGCAAGGCCCCCGCCAGGTACGCGCGCGGCTTCCTGCTCACCGAGCAGGACGAAGGGGACCTCACGTACTTCTTCCTGGCTCAGGCGCGGGTCGTGGTACAGGCGATCGACGAGCTCGATGCCTACCTGGCACGCAAGACCGGCCAGCTGCGCGAAGCCACCCGGCTCCTGCGTAACCTCGGACTCAACCACCGGCAGGTCGCGCTTGTCGAGACCTTCCTTCGCGATCCCTCCGGCAGCGTGACTGTGGAGGCGCACCGAACGACCCATGGTGTCGTCCCGCAGACAGCCCGCACGGACCTGCAGGACCTCGAGCATCGGGGTCTGCTCACCAGTGCCAAGCAAGGGCGAAAGGTCATGTGGTTTCCTGCTCGCGACCTGGCTCAGCGGGTCGGCGCCTAGCGTGCACCGCGCAGGGGGTGTCGGCCAAGCCGGGCCGGTCGTATGGAACCGGTCCGGCTGGGTGGGTGCGCTGTGAGCGGCCGCGGGCTCAGGCGTTGGCGATGGTCCAGCGGTGGCCGCGGTGCGCGTCCTTCTCGGCCTCGTCCACCAGGGCGACGGCGAAGTCGGCCACGGAGATCTCGCTGCCTGCGGGCTGGTCGCCGCCCTCGGCGTAGGTGCCGGTGCGCGGCTTGTCGGTGAACTCCGGGGCGGGGGAGAGGAAGGTCCAGGTCAGGGCGCTGCCGGCCTCGCGGTAGAGGTCGAGGACCTCGGCGAAGGCCAGGGCCTCTGTCTTGTACTCCTCGGGGAATCCGGGGGTGTCCACCAGACGGGTGCTGTCGGGCGTGAGCAGGGAGCCGGCGCCGCCGACGACGATGAGCCGACCGGTAGGGGCGGCGGCGATGAGGGCGCGGTGGGCGTCGATGACGGGCTGGGCGGACTCTCCGCGGCCGGCGGAGACCGTGATGACGGTGGCGTCGGAGCTGTTGATGAGGTCGACCACGGCCTGCGTGTCGGCCAGGGTGAGGGTGACGTCCTGCGTAGCGCCCTCGGCGTGACGGCCAGAGCGTGAGGCGGAGACGACCTCGTGGCCGCGGCCGGCGGCCTCGGTGACGGTGGCCGAGCCGACCATTCCGGTTCCTCCGATGACAGTGATCTTCATGAGTCTTCCTTCCAGTGGGTGCGATGCTGCTCCGAGGTGAGTGTGCCGGGTGCCGGCAACCTCGCGATGACTCGATGGTATGATTTGGATACTGAGTACCTCAAAGTAACTAAGGGAGTGTGTTGTGTCACGGACTGAGGGGCTGATGGCTGAGCGTCGGAAGGCGGCTCAAGGCGGCGCCAGCAGTGCGAGGAGCGCCGACCCCGGCTCTGCTCGCGGCACCGACACCGCGGGCGTGGAGGGTGCGATGGAGCTTTCCCCAGGCGAGTCGGGAGAGGATGTTCCGCGGGAGAGCGCCCCATGCTGTGCGGCTCCGGCCGGGGAGGGATCCCGGACGGTGGTCTTCGACTTCGACGTCCTCTCGCCCGCCTGCCCGTCGCGCACGGTACTGCGTCACGTCGTCGACCGCTGGACTCCGCTGGTGGTGATGGTCCTGGCCGAGGGACCGAGCCGTTTCGGCGAGCTGCGCTCGCGGGTCGGCGGGGTGACGCCCAAGGTCCTCACCCAGACGCTGCGATCCATGGAGCGCGACGGCCTGGTGACGCGCACCCAGCTGCCGGGTGTGCCGCCGCGGGTCGACTACGAGCTGACCGACCTGGGTCGTAGCCTCCAGGCGCCCATCGACGCACTGCGCACCTGGATCCACGCCCACTCCGCTCAAATCCTGGCCCACCGCGAGTCCTACGACGCCGTCGGGTCCTGATGCTCCGGCGCTCGCGGGGCGGGGGCGCACTCGTGCCTGCGGCCGGGGACATTCTGCGCGCCCGGGTGCATTCCCGATCAGCCGGGGGCATACCACGCGTACGGGGACAGGAATTCCGTCCCCGACGGCGTCGAATGCCCCCGCCCGGAACGACACGCCCCCGGCCGCGCGTAATGTCCCCGCCGGTGGTGGGCGCCGCGGGCTCAGGCGGTGGGGAGGCGCCTGTTGGCGGCCAACTCAGCCTCCTGGCCGATGGTTGCCCCGGCCGATGGGAGAATGAGGAAATCAGTACCGCGACGGCGTTGGATCAGGGACCATGGATTCATGAGCGCCACTGTCCCCCTCCCTGCCTCCTTCAACGACATCGTCTTCCACGTCCTGGACCCGCTTGAGGCCGTTGAGCGGGATATCTTCCTCACGCGTGCGGAGGCCTGGTACCCCGACCTCCTCGACGGGCTCACCACCCTCTACGGCGACGCCGCCGAGGAGGAGGCCCTCAACCTGCTGGCCCTGGCCGCCCGGGCCTACGCGGAGCGCGAGTACGAGCTGCGCCGCCTGGACCTGGCCCGCACCCTCGACCCCACCTGGGCCCAGCACCCCGGTCGGGTCGGTTACGCCGCCTACACCGAGCGCTTCGCCGGCACCCTGCGCGGCGTGGAGGACCGCATCGACTACCTGCGCGAGCTGGGCGTCACCTACCTCCACCTCATGCCCCTGCTCACCCCGCGTCCCGGCGACTCCGACGGCGGCTACGCGGTGGCCGACTACCGCACCGTGCGCCCGGACCTGGGCACCATGGAGGACCTCGAGCACCTGGCCGGTGAGCTGCGCTCCGAGGGGGATCTCCCTGGTGGTGGACCTCGTCCTCAACCACGTGGCCGTCGAGCACGAGTGGGCGGCACGGGCGCGCGCCGGCGAGCAGCACTACCGCGACTACTTCCTCATCTTCCCCGACCGCACCGAGCCCGACGCCTACGAGCGCACCCTGCCGGAGGTCTTCCCCGACTTCGCCCCCGGCAACTTCACCTGGGACGACGGCGTGGGCGGCTGGGTGTGGACCACCTTCAACTCCTTCCAGTGGGACCTCAACTGGCGCAACCCCCGCGTCATGGCTGAGTTCGCCAGTATCGTCCTGGACCTGGCCAACCGCGGCGTCGAGGTGCTGCGACTGGACGCCATCGCCTTCACCATCAAGCGCAAGGGCACCGACTGCCAGGGCCAGCCCGAGGTCCACGCCATCACCGAGGTCCTGCGCGCCCTGACCCGCATCGCCTGCCCCGCGGTCGACCTCAAGGCCGAGGCGATCGTCGCCCCCACCGAGCTCCTCCAGTACCTCGGACAGGGCAAGTACACCGGCAAGGTCTCCGACCTGGCCTACCACAACTCCCTCATGGTCCAGGTCTGGTCCATGCTCGCCGCGCGCGACACGACGCTGGCCGTCGAGGCCCTCCAGAACCTGCCGGTCGAGCCCTCCACCGCCACCTGGATCACTACCTGCGCTGCCACGACGACATCGGCTGGGCCATTGACGACGACGACGCGGCCGCTGTGGGCCTCGGCGGCTACGACCACCGGTCCTTCCTGGCCGACTGGTACAGCGGCGAGTACCCCACCTCCGACGCCGCGGGCCTCGTCTTCCAGCACAACCCGGCCACCGGGGACCGGCGCATCTCCGGAACGGCCGCCTCACTCATTGGGATCGAGGCCGCCACCGAGGCCTGGGAGGGCGTCACCGACGAGACTCCCGAGCACGAGGTCGAGGCGCTGCGGACCTGGCGCGAGGAGCGGATCCACGCCCTGCGCATGGCCCACGCCATCCTCTACGGGTGGGGCGGCATCCCCGTCCTGTGGAGCGGCGACGAGCTCGCCCAGCCCAACGACCCCAACTGGGACACCGAGCCCGGCCATGAGACCGACTCGCGCTGGGCCGGGCGCCCCCGCCTCGACGAGGCCCGGATGGCCAACCGGCATGACCGCTCCACCGTCGAGGGGCGAGTCTTCACCGACCTGGCGCGCATGGCGCAGGTGCGCGCGGGCCTGCCGCAGCTCGACGCCGCCGTGCGCACCCAGGTCCAGGACGTCGACGACCCCGGGGTACTGGTGACCTACCGCGACCACCCGCGCGGCAGTTTTGTGGGCGTGTACAACGTGACGCCGCAGTGGCGGTCGGTGGCTGCCGACCAGCTCGCCCGGCTCGGGGTCATGGGGGCCACCGACGTCCTGACCGACACGGTTCCCTTCGGCTCCACGTCGCTGGACGGTGCGGGGCAGGGGCGCGTGCCCGTACCGCCCTACGCCGCTTGGTGGCTGGTGCGCCCCACGGACTGAGGGGGCCGCCACTGAGTTGGGTCCCGGGCGCCGGAGATGCATGATTAAGGACGTGACCCGCCGCAGCCTCTCCGCCTCGACACCCGCCCCTGATTCTGCAGCCGGTTCTGCGACCACGGCGGTCACCGAAGCACCCGCCGCCCAGGAGACCGCGCTCGTCTCGACGGCGCTGGACTCGGCCACGCCCGCCGCCCTCCTGGCCGGGGCGATCGACGTGGAGCAGGCGCCCCGCCCGCTGAGCGTCTTCGACCTCATGCGCATCGGCATCGGCCCCTCCTCCTCCCACACCGTGGGCCCCATGCGGGCCGGCCGCGCCTTCAGTCGTGCCCTGGCTGAGGCGGTCCGCCCGGGCGGCGCGGGGGCATCCGATGGTGAGTGCGCCTCACCGGTCCCCGGCGCCGGCCTGCCGCAGCCCACTCGCGTCACCGTCGAGCTCTACGGCTCGCTCGGCGCCACAGGCCGCGGGCACGCCACCGACCGCGCCGCCGTCATGGGCCTGGCCGGCTACGAGCCCGAGACCGTCCCAGCCGTCGTGTGCGAGTCCCTCATGGAGGAGGTCGAGGCCGCCGGCGAGCTGGTGGTCGACGGCGTCGGCCCCGTCCCCTTCAGCCCAAGTGCTGACATCCACTTTTTGCCCGGACGGGTCCTGCCTTACCACGTCAACGGCATGACCCTGACCGCCTACTGCGCCAGCGGCGCCGAGATCCTGCGGCGCACCTACTACTCCGTGGGCGGCGGCTTCGTCATGGAGGACGTCGGTGCTCCCGGATCGCCGTCGATCCAGGCCCTGGCGACCGCCTCCGCCACTCAGGCCCACGCCACCCCCGCGCCCTTCCCCTTCACTACGTCGGCCGCGATGCTGGCGATCTGCGAGCGCGAGGGCCTGAGCGTGTCGGACGTCGTTCTGGCCAATGAGCTCTCCGCCCGCAGCCGGGAGGAGGTCATGGCCTATCTGGACCGCCTGCGCACCACGATGCGCGCCTGCATCGAGGCCGGCATGAACGCCGAGGGCATCCTGCCCGGTGGGCTCGGGGTGCGCCGCCGCGCCAAGGCCCTTCACGAGCGGCTGCGTGCCCAGTCGACTGGTCCGGCCGCTGCCTTCACCATGGCCGACCCCCCCTGCGCGGCATGGACTGGGTGGACCTGTTCGCGCTCGCGGTCAACGAGGAGAACGCCGCCGGGCGCCGCGTGGTCACCGCCCCCACCAACGGCGCGGCCGGCATCGTCCCGGCGGTTCTGGCCTACTACGAGCGCTTCATCCCCGGGGCCGACGACGACGGCGCCCGCCGCTTCCTGCTGGCCGCCACCGCCGTGGGCGGACTCATCAAGACCAACGCCTCCATCGCCGGGGCCGAGGTGGGTTGCCAGGGGGAGGTCGGCTCGGCCTCCTCGATGGCGGCTGCCGGCCTGGCCGAGGCCCTGGGCGGGACGCCCGCCCAGGTGGAGAACGCCGCCGAGATCGCCATGGAGCACAACCTGGGGCTCACCTGCGACCCCGTGGGCGGGCTCGTCCAGATCCCCTGCATCGAGCGCAACGCGGTGGCCGCGGTCAAGGCCATCAACGCCGCCCGCATGGCCCTGTGGGGCGAGGGTCGGCACGCCGTCAGCCTCGACACCGTCATTGAGACGATGCGCCAGACCGGCGAGGACATGCTCGCCAAGTACAAGGAGACCTCCCGCGGCGGCCTGGCCGTCAACGTCGTGGAGTGCTGAGGAGTGCATCTCCATGTTTGACAACACGGATTGACGTGGCCAGTCAGGTGGGTCCTTGAGCGTGACTCAACTATTCCGGCGTGCGGTACGGAACCCAAACCTAAACAACTGAAATGTAAGCGATGGGAAATTTCAACTACATTCTTATAGCCGTTGCTGTTGCTGTCGGCCCCGCAGTGAGAGTATTTTTAGGGCGCAGAAACTCGAAACGATACTCGGTCTCCACTGAGGGTGCTGTGAGGGTGCGAGCCCCGAGGTTCCCATTGATTGCCGTTATCATCCTGGCGCCCGTAGGGATCGCTTTAAATGTCGTTGGGGTGTTCTGTCTATGGTTTTCTATTCAAGCCTGGATATATTCGCAGGATACCTCTCTGTTCTCATATGAAGACACTGCCTGGGTCTTCTTGTTGGCTCTGATGTCCCTCGCTGGTGGCATCTTTCTGTCGTCGTTGTCGTATCTCATGATCATGTCTCTGAAAAATGAGTATGTCGAGACGGGAATTGATTACGTTGAGAAGCGCGGACGGCTTGGTAAGGTCACTCGGATATTCTTCAAGAAATTTCATCGTACGATTACGATGTGGATTCCGAGGGAGGTGTGTTGACGATTGGGGCGGTGGACGGTCGCGAGATTTCGTTTGAGGTCGACTATTATCGTGGCGATTATGTGATGGCCGCCATCTCAATTCGAAAAGCTAACGGTCGCTGGTTCGATCCGACTGATGAAGTCGTTCATCAGCGACTTGTTCAGATAGCTTCTGACGGGACGGCAAGGCGCTATATCAAAGCGCATCCGCGCGATGATGATCTGAGCGTGTCATGTGGCTCCTAGCGTCGCGCTGGGATTGACTGGCGCCATCTTGGGGTGGTGCGCATGTTTCTGACCTGCATCCCCTTCACACGCTGTATGGGCAGGAGGTGTTGGGGGATGTGCGCATGGCGCCGTCGACGAGACCGATGGCGTGAGTGAGCCGCTCGCGTTGGTCGGAGAGTGCCGACCGATGATCGTTCAGCAGGGCCTTGCGCTCCTGCGCGCTTGCTCGGATGAAGCGTCTGATTTGTTCCAGGGTGAACCCCGCCTCTTGTGCGCGTCGCACTGCTGCGGCCCGCCTGAGATCTTCAGGGCGATACCGACGGTGCCCGAGGGAGTCTCTTTCAGGCTTCAGGATCCCCTCATCCTCCCAGTGCCGTAGAACGTGTGCTGCGATTCCGGTCTCACGAGCCACGTCGCCGATCCGCTTGCCTTGAGGTCGGCCTGAAGGGGGGAGCCTGGTTGTCATGACGATTCATCATCTTAACTGTGGCACACTCCACCCGCCGAGCCAACTTCTTGTGAACGGTCGAGGAAGTCTGACCGCTCCTGCGACACTCGTATGTCACTGCCTTGTGGTGCAGACGGGAAAGTACTGGACTCTTGTCGATGCTGGGCTGGGATCAGCCGACCTGCGCAATCCCCGCGATCGCTTGGGTGATAACTTTCTGCGCAGAGTTCGCCCGGTCCTCAACCCCGCAGAGCCCGCGATCAGGCAGGTTCAGGCACTCGGTATCGATCCGCACGATGTGCGGAGCATTGTCCTCACTCATCATGATGTCGATCATGTGGGAGGTATTGCGGACTTCCCCCCTGGGCGTGCGTCTATGTGTCACGTGCTCAGGTCGACCTCATCGTTCCCGCACTGCGCAAGGATATGGTGCGCAGGCTTCATCCCGTTCAGTGGTCGCATGCACCGCAGTGGAAGCCTGTCACATTATCGGAGACGTGGCGTTCGCGCCCCTCTTTCAGGCTGAATGACAGTCTGAGCCTGGTCGCGCTTGATGGACATATTGAGGGGCACTGTGCAGTCGTCATAGATCGCGAGAACGAACCTCCTCTTATTCATGCTGGTGATGCGGTGATGGACGTCAAGACCGAGCTCTTCGGTGGGCGTGCTCCCCTGGGGCTCAGGGCCTTTCAGTACATGACGCGGACTGATGCTCGAGCATGGCGGGAGTCAAGAGCCTGGCTCAAGGAATGCGTGGAGGACGGGATCGACATCATCTGTGCTCACGAGCCGCACCCTCTTCTTTCCTGAGCCCGCCGAAGCCGGCTACCGATGCTTCGTGACAGAGCCTTGCAATGATGTGCTGGTGGGGCCGCAGCGTTGCGCTACGGCCCCCCACTTTAGTGTCCAGACCGGGTCAGCTGCTCTGGGCGGTACTCGACTGGCTGGACTTGCTGTTCGACTGGCTGTTCTGGTTGCTCTGGTTGCCGGACTGCTGGCCCTGCCCGCCGCCGGGCTGACCTCCCTGGCCGCCCTGACCACCATCCATGGACCGCCCATCCCAGCCGATAGCGCCGAGGCCGTCCCCGTGGCCGAGCCGCCCGACGACGTCGCCACCGTGTACTGCTGGCCCTCCTTGAGCCCCAGCACCGTGATCGCCTCAGCCGTGAAGTCCACCTTGACCGAGGCCACCTGGGACCCGGAGGAGTCCGTGACGGTGAGCGTGTCCCCTGCGCTCACCGACGGCGAGCCCGTCACCCCCACGAGCTGGGTCTCGCCGTTGGCGTCCACCGCGCCGTCCATTGCGCCGGCCTGCCCCGAGACCACTACGATCCCGCCCTTGACGTAGGCCGAGCCGTTGGAGTCGATACCGTCGGAGGAGGCGTAGGAGACCTCCACCTCGCCGCCGCTGATCGTCAGCACTGAGCCGTCGTCGGACTCGGAGTCGGCGTTCTCGTGCCCCTCGATGACGTGGTCGCCGTTGGAGGCGTTGATGCCGTCATCGCCGGCCGCGATGGACAGCTCCCCGCCGGCAACGTTGATGAACGGTGCCTGTAGCCCCTCGTCGGCCGCGTTGACGGTGACCTTCCCGGAGTCCTGCGTGTAGCTCACCCCGGCGTTGATGCCCTTGGGTGAGGGCGTCGAGGAGTCCGCCGTCGACTCCTGCCCGGGGGGGAGCCAGCTCCTCAACGGTGGCGTTGGCCTGACCGCCGCCGGCCGTGATCGTCAGGGTCGTGTCCTTCACGGTGACGTCCGTGGTCGCCGAGATCGCGTCGTCGGTGGAGGTCAGCGTGATGCTCGCCTTGCCCAGGGAGATGAAGCCCTTCGTCTCATCATCGCCCTCACTGGACTTCAGGGCGTCGCCGCCGGCCTCCACCGTCAGCGTCCCGGACTCCACCACCAGGTAGTCCTTGCCGCGCAGGCCGTCGTCGGCGGCCTTGACCTTGATGGTGGCGTTCCCGGTGATGATGAGGCCGTTCTTGGAGGAGATGCCGTCCTTGTAGGAGCCGGTGACGTCCAGCTGGCCGGTCCCGGTGACGGTGAGAGTGTCGGAGGAGAACAGGGTCGCGGTGGCCTCCTGCCCCGAGGCGTAGCTCTGGCCGTCGGTGAGCGTGTTCTTGGAGTCCTTGGCCAGGACCACGATCGCCTTGCCGGCGTCCTGGATGTCGATGGCCGGCCCGTCCGAGCTCGTGATGCTCGCGCCCTTGAGGACCAGGCGCACATCGGCCTTGGGGGCGTTGACGACGATCCGCCCGTTGCTGAGCTCACCGCTGAGGACGTAGGTGCCGCCGCCGCTGATGGTGATGGTGCCCCCGTCGACCTTCACATTGCTCGACGCCGACCCGCTGGCCGAGGCCGACGATCCCGACAGCGTGATCGTGGTGGCCGACGACGTGTCCGTGGTCCCGGCGTCGTCCGCAGAGCTCGAGGCGTCCTCCACCGAGGCGTTGGCGCCCAGGATGTCGGAGACGCTGGCGCCGGTCGACGCCGTAGCGACCGACGAGGAGATCGTCGTCCATGTCGTGTCCGACTCGCTCGAGCTCGAGGCACTGGCGTTGCTGGAGGCCGAGGAGGTCGAGCAGCCGGCCGCCAGGGCGATCGCGGCCAGGAACGCGACGGCTCCGGTCGCGCGACGGCGGAGTCGGTTGAGGGGCTTGGTCGTCATCGTCTTGGTGGTCTTCATGGTTTCTGGGCCTCTTCTTCTCGGGTCCGGTGTCGGATCGTGGGTGGTCTGGGTGCGGCGCTCAGGCGGCGCTTGCGGTGGTGTGGATGGCGCCGATGCTCTCCAGGCTGGAGCGGTCGGTGCCGAACAGGTCGGCGAGCTCGTGGGTCAGGTCCGATACCACCGGTTGGCGGGCAGCTCGGGGTGGAGCAGTGCCATGCCGGTGGCGTACTTCGAGATGCGGGTGGGCCGGTGGCCGGCGTCCCACAGGGCGCGGTCCGCAGGTGAGGGCGTGGCCGGGTTCTTCGTCTCGACGACGGCGACATCCGCCACCGCCACCGGCTCGCCGTCGTTGATGGCGGCGGCCCTCGTGCGGGCCCCCGGCGTCAGGCGCTGCCAGGTCAGGGCCGTGTCAATGGTGGCCCGGGCCTCGGCGTCAGGCAGGTGCAGGGTGGTGCGCTCATAGGTGGTGGCCAGCACCGGCCGCAGCGCGGCGGCGATCTCCCGGGCCGCGGCCGGACCAGTGACCCCCGTGCTCGCCAGGCAGGCGGCCACGAAGGCGCGGCCCGGGCCGGTGAGGCGGGAGGCGTCGTCGGGGTGGTAGCCCATACGCCGCTTGACGGTGGTACCGCGTGCGCCGCGGGTCTTGACCTCCAGGAAGCACAGGCCGGTGTCCAGGTAGGTGCGGGTGCGCACCTTGAAGCGCCGACGCCGCTTGCGGGCCGCGAGCATGAAGGCCTCCAGCCCCGGGGTGTCGAAGTAGGTCGAGGCGTAGGAGAACCAGCGCCGCCCATCGATGTCCAGCACCCGGGCGTCGGGCGTGAGTCCGTTGACGAGGTCCTGCGCGCGTTCCAGAGGCACCAGGTACTTGCGATCCACCCGGGTGAGCAGGCCGGCGGCGCTGTTGAGTCGGTGAGGCCGGTCGAGGCCAGGTGATCGGTGCTCAGGGGTGCCGACGTCGGAGCATCCGATCCTGCGGAGGAAGTCGCCGGAAATGTTCTCACGGTCGTGGTCGGGATCGTCGTCGAGGTCATCATCGGGGTCCTGTCGGTCCTGTCGATTCGTTCCGGTCGCCGTTCAGCGCGAGGCCATGGCCGCGGGGGAGGCCGTCCGGCTGCCGGAGCCGGCCGTGGGCGACGCTGCCGACTGCGCGGCGGAGCGGGTGACGTACTGAGCGGCCGGTGTCATGGTGATGGGCTGGGTCTCAACGGGCCGGGGGCGTACGTCAGTGTGCGCGGCGCCCAGGCGTGCGCCGCTCCAGGACTGGGCGGTCTGCGCCTCGTGGGCGACGGCGCCGGTCGGTTCGACTGCCGGCTGCGAGGCGGGGACGACGTCGTCGGGGGCCGCGGCGAGCTCGAGCTCAGCGGGGGTGTGCCGCGGCACCCGGAAGCGGACGTCGACAATGGTGGTGTCGTTGACCAGGTCGAGGCGCTGGACCTCCACCGAGCGGACCTGCCCGCCCAGGGTGCGCTCCAGGTGGGCGATGAGCGCGGTCTCGTTGGTGATCGCGTGGTCGAGGACGATCACCTGATGGCGGTTGCGGCGCATGAGCGCGGGGTGGTCACCGACCCACAGGGCCGCGACGACGGTGCCCATGAGGGCCGCCACCATCCCGATCGGCGCGGTCTGGATCCCGCCGAGCAGGCCCAGGGCCAGGGCCGCGAAGAAGTAGGCCACCTCGTGCTGGGCCAGCTCGGTGGAGCGCAGACGGATGATGGACAGGACGCCGAAGAGCCCCAGGCCCAGGCCGGCCGCGACGCTCGCCGTCGACAGCAGCAGGGTGACGGCCAGGACGCCCACGTTGACGCCGATGTAGGCGGCCATGAGGTCCTTGCGCGAGTGGCGTGGGGCGTAGAGCGCCCCGACCAGGACAGCGAGGGCGATCAGGTCGGCGGCGATGTAGGTCAGGGTGGTCAGGCTCATCGGGAGGCTCCTGTCGGGTCATTCGGACCGGTGACGGGGCCTGACCGCGGGGTGGCAGCAGGGGTGAGCCCTCAGCGCGCCGCGGTGCCGTGCGGCTCCGTCCGGTGAGAAACAGTCAACGGGCGCATTCCATGAGCGGGCTGTGAACAGGGCATGGGGGAGGCATGACTTGCCGTGCCGCGGCATGAGACGGCGAACAGCGCCTCCGGAGGCGGGCGGTGCCCGTGACCTCCCGGAGGCGCTGGTGAGGGGTGAGGCGGAAGCGTGGCGGCTGCGGCTCAGGCCGCGAGCTGACGAGACTGGGCCTGACGCCAGTAGCGCCCCAGATCCCGCTTGATGGTGCGGTTCCACCGGTTGGTGGGCAGGTTCGCGTACAGCAGCGCCATGCCGGTGGCGTACTTCGAGATGCGGGCCGGCCGATGCCCCTGATGCCACAGGAGGCGGTCCGTGGGGGAGGCCGTGGAGGGGTTCTTCGTCTCGACGACGTTGAGGTGATCCACTGAGACGCCCTGCTCGAGGCGCTTCCCATCAGGGCCGAACAGGTCCCAGGTGAGCTGGGTGTCGAAGGTGGCGCGGGCTCGTCGTGGGGCAGGTGCAGGGTGGTGCGGCTGTAGGTGGAGTCCATGACCGGGACGAGGGCGTCGGCGATCATGCGCGCGTCGTCCGGAGAACAGGTGGAGGACTCCACGAGACGCTCGATGACGAACAGGCGACCGTCGGGCGTGATGCGGTCGGCGTCGTCGGGGTCGTACTTGAAGCGGTCCTTGACCGTGGACTCGCGTGAGCCGTTGGTCTTGACCTCCAGGAAGCACAGTCCGGAGTCCAGGTAGGTGCGGGTGCGGATCTTGTAACGCCGACGGCGCTTGCGGGCCGCCAGGAAGTAGGCGTCCAGGCCGGGGGTGTCGAAGTAGGTCGAGGCGTAGCGGAAGTGGCGCAGGCCGTCGATCTGGAGGACCTGCGCCCGCGGGGCCAGGTAGCTGATGACGTGCTGGGTGTCGCCGGGGGGCACCAGGTACTTGCGGTCCATGCGGGTCAGAGGCTCGCCTCGGAGTTGAGCTCGGCGAGGGTGATCGTGTTGATGCCGTCGGTGTTCAGCACGGTGCAGTCCTTTCCGGGATCGGGAGTCACGAGGTGGGGAGGCCGGTGCTGCTGGGTGGCAGCGGTGACGGGAGGCGACGGTGGCTGCGTGGTGGGTACGCGGTGTCTACGTGGTGGCGCCACCGGCGAGGAGGGCCGGCCGGTCAGTTGTAGTGGGGCTGCACCATGGACGGTGGGGCGCTCACCGGAGCAGGCTGCTGGGAGGCTTGCTGCTGGCGGTGACCGGTGATCCAGTCGTACCGGGGTGGGGCGGTGGCCGCTCTCGCGGCGCTGTCGGCCACGGGGGCCTCGGGCCAGAGCTGCTGACTGGTGGACTGAGCCTGAGCCTGAGCCTGAGCGGGGGCCTGAGTGAGTGCCTGAGGCGGAGTCTCCTGGACCAGGTGGGGAACCCGCGGCGTCTCCGCCTGATGCACCTGGGCGGCCTGCGGCGGAGCCGGCGTCGCTGTGCGGGACCGAGGATGCAGCCGGTAGTGGACCTCCACGATGGTGGTGTCGTTGACCAGGTCCAGGCTCTTGAGGTCGACGCTGCGCACCTGGGCGCCGAGCAGGTCCTCGAGCTCGGTGATGAGCTCGTTCTCGTTGCTGATGGCCCGGTCGAGGGTGACGGTCTGGTTGCGGTTGCGGCGCATGAGCGCCGGGTGGTCTCCCACCCACAGGGAGGCGAGGATGAGGGCCATGAGAATGGTGACGATGATGAGGTGGGTCTTGATGCCGCCGAGCAGGCCCAGTGCCAGGGCGGCGAAGAAGTAGGCCACCTCCCCCTGGGCCAGGGAGGAGGAGCGCAGACGGATGATGGAGAGAACACCGAAGAGCCCCAGGCCGAGGCCGGCTCCGACGTTGTCGCTCGTTGACAGTAGAAGAGTGACGGCCAGGACGCCCACGTTGACGCCGATGTAGGCGGCCACGAGGTCGCGGCGACCGTGGCGGGGAATATAGAGGGCTCCGACCAGGAGCATGAGTGCCACCAGGTCGGCACCGATGTAGGCCAGTGTCAGTGGTAGATCGTGCAACACCTGCTGCATGAGGATGTCCTTGGGGGAGGGGGCTGGGAACCGTATTATTACGTTATCATAACGACAAATCAGTCTCTATAAAAAGCGCTAGAGCGTGAGCCTCTTGTTCGGTGTGAGGCTGCGTACTCTCACTCCGACCCTCAGTGCTTCTGCGGCTGCCTTCGGTCTCGTTGTGCGCCGCAGGTGGGAGGCGGAGACCGATGTGGTCGTTGTCAATGCCGTCAGCTGTCAGGTCTTGGTCGCTTGCTGGGTGTTTGCTGGGTGGCGACACGCCGAACGGGCACCTCTGAGAGGGTGAATTCTGCGTCTTCATCCCCAGGGCTGGGGGTAGAGCGCCGACGGCGGCGGCTCCTCCCTGTGGTTAAGGGGGCCGAATAGATGTCACATCCGTGCAGGACCATCGTTGTGCGGATTGTGGAGGTGGGGCCGAGCGTCGCCGGCGAGGCGCCCGCGGACTGTCTCCACCAGCCGTCCACAGTGCGGTGAGTGTTTTCCACAGAGGGGAGGGGTGGTGCACAGGACCACGTTGGACACAGCATCTTGGGGTGATGGACCCGGATCACCCCAAGGGGTAGTGTCTTGCTCCGCGGGGCCGTTCTGGCCTCCCGTGAATGACAAGCGTGTGGTGCCGCCGGCGCAGTCCCTGCCCAGGGACGGGCCGCAGTCACCGCCACCCGACCCTGAGGAAGAGACGGACATGGCGATCACCATCTACAGCAAGCCCAACTGCGTCCAGTGCACGGCCACCTACCGCGCTATGGACAAGGCCGGCCTGTCCTACGAGACGGTGGACATCTCCGTGGACGCCCAGGCCCTCGAGCAGGTCAAGTCCCTGGGGTACGCCCAGGCTCCCGTCGTCGTCGCCGGAGAGGACCACTGGTCCGGTTTCCGTCCGGACAAGATCAAGACCCTCGCCCTGGCCGTCGAGTCCGTCGCGGTCTGAGACCGCGGGGGCGCACTGTGAGTAACAGGCCCCTGCTGGTCTACTTCTCCTCCACCTCGGAGAACACGCACCGATTCGTGGGCAAGCTCGGCTTCCCGACGGCGCGCATCCCTCTGAGGCGCACGGAGCCGCCACTGACCGTGGACGAGGAGTACGTCCTGGTCGTGCCCACCTACGGTGGCGGCTCCGTCAAGGGGGCGGTGCCCAAGCAGGTCATCGCCTTCCTCAACAACCCGGACAACCGGGCCCTGTGCCGGGGCGTCATCGCCTCGGGCAACACCAACTTCGGCCAGGCCTACTGCCTGGCGGGTGACATCATCGCCAGCAAGCTGGGGGTGCCGTTCCTGTACCGCTACGAGCTGCTCGGCACTCCCACGGACGTCGCACGCGTCAAAGAAGGATTGGAAGACTTTTGGCAGACACGCTGACGGACACCGGCTCAGAGACCGTGTCCTCCCCGGATCTGGACTACCACGCGCTCAACGCGAAGCTGAACCTCTACGACGCGAACGGCAAGATCCAGTTCGACGCCGACCATGAGGCGGCTCGGCAGTACTTCCTCCAGCACGTCAACCAGAACACGGTCTTCTTCCACGACCTGGAGGAGAAGCTCGAGTACCTGGTCGAGGAGGGCTACTACGAGGGCCACATCCTGGACAAGTACTCCCCGGAGTTCGTCAAGACCGCCTTCAAGGCCGCCTACGCCCACAAGTTCCGCTTCGAGACCTTCCTGGGCGCCTTCAAGTACTACACGTCCTACACGCTCAAGACCTTCGACGGGAAGCGCTACCTGGAGCGCTTCGAGGACCGTGTCACCATGGTGGCCCTCACCCTGGCCGACGGCGATGAGCAGCTGGCCCTCGACCTCATCGACGAGATGATGTCCGGCCGCTTCCAGCCGGCCACCCCCACCTTCCTCAACGAGGGCAAGGCCCAGCGTGGCGAGCCCGTCTCCTGCTTCCTCGTGCGCATCGAGGACAATATGGAGTCGATCGCCCGCGGCATCAACTCGGCCCTCCAGCTGTCCAAGCGCGGTGGAGGAGTGGCCCTCCTGCTGAGCAACCTGCGGGAGATGGGCGCCCCCATCAAGCGCATCGAGAACCAGTCCAGCGGTGTCATCCCCGTCATGAAGCTGCTGGAGGACTCCTTCTCCTACGCCAACCAGCTCGGGGCCCGCCAGGGCGCGGGGGCCGTGTACCTGCACGCCCACCACCCCGACATCATGCGGTTCCTGGACACCAAGCGTGAGAACGCCGACGAGAAGATCCGCATCAAGACCCTCTCGCTGGGCGTCGTCATCCCGGACATCACCTTCGAGCTGGCCCGCAACAACGAGGACATGTACCTCTTCAGTCCTACGACGTCGAGCGCGTCTACGGCATGCCCTTCGCGGACATCAACGTCACCGAGAAGTACCGCGAGATGGTGGACGACGGGCGCATCAAGAAGAAGAAGATCAACGCCCGCACCTTCTTCCAGACCCTGGCCGAGATCCAGTTCGAGTCCGGCTACCCGTATGTCATGTTCGAGGACACGGTCAACAGGGCCAACCCCATCAAGGGCAAGGTCGTCATGTCCAACCTGTGCTCCGAGATCCTTCAGGTCTCCGAGCCCAGCGAGCTCAACGAGGACCTCACCTTCGCCCACGTGGGCAAGGACATCTCCTGCAACCTGGGCAGCCTCAACATCGCCAAGACGATGGACTCCCCGGACTTCGCCCGCACCATCCGTACCGCCGTGCGCGGCCTGACCGCCGTCAGCGACCAGACCCACCTGCCCAGCGTGCCCTCCATCGACCGGGGCAACCACGAGTCGCACGCCATCGGTCTGGGGCAGATGAACCTCCACGGCTTCCTGGCGCGCGAGCGCATCCACTACGGCTCCGAGGAGGGCCTGGACTTCACCAACGTCTACTTCGCCAGCGTCCTGTTCGCCGCCCTGACGGCGTCGAACGAGATGGCCGTGGAGCGTGGGGAGAGCTTCGTGGGCTTCGAGGACTCGACCTACGCCAGCGGCGAGTTCTTCGAGAAGTACGTGACCCAGGACTTCGTGCCGGTCACCGAGCGCGTCAAGGAGATCTTCGCGGCCTCCAGCGTGCACGTGCCCACACGTGAGGACTGGGCCGAGCTGGCCGACAAGATCAAGAAGGGCGGTCTGTACAACCGCAACCTGCAGGCCGTGCCGCCCACCGGTTCGATCTCCTACATCAATAACTCCACCTCCTCGATCCACCCGATCGTGGCCAAGGTGGAGATCCGCAAGGAGGGCAAGATCGGCCGCGTCTACTACCCGGCGCCCTTCATGACGAATGACAACCTCGAGTACTACCGGGACGCCTACGAGATCGGCCCGGAGAAGATCATCGACACCTACGCCGCGGCCACCCAGCACGTGGACCAGGGGCTGAGTCTCACGCTGTTCTTCCCGGACACGGCCACCACCCGCGACGTCAACCGCGCCCAGATCTACGCCTGGCGCAAGGGCATCAAGACCCTCTACTACATCCGCCTGCGTCAGGCCGCCCTGACCGGTACTGAGGTCGAGGGCTGCGTCTCCTGCATGCTGTGAGGCGGCCACTGTCGGCTGCAGGCCCATGATCGACGTCGGGGCCGAGAGGACATGGCTCCTCTCGGCCCCGACGTCGTGCTGGATGGGGAGTTATGTGCGTGAACCGCGCCGTAATACGGGGCATTGCCGTCTTAGGAACTGCGTCAGTAGATGGCGTGGACGTCATGCGATCCGGGGCGTGGCTGCCTTACATCGCAAGGCGCTATTCGAGGTTGTCGTCGGAATCGGGTTCGTCCTCGGGCTCGCGCCACACCTCGTCGCAGCGGTGGACGCTTGTGGCGATGAGGCGCGCGTTGGGCAGGTCCACGGTGCGCACCCAGTGACCGGCGTCGAGTGCGTTTTTGCCGAAGTCCTCGTGCCGGTTGATGAGCCGCACCACGAGCACCTCCTCAGGCACGTCGATGTGGATGAGGAGGTCGATCCGCTCCCGTACTGCGCCCCAGCCGCGAGTCTCGAGCGCAAGGTAGTTGCCCTCGGTGACGACGACGCCGGTTCCGGAGACGACGCCCCCGGCCGACACCGACTCGTGCAGGTCCCGCCGATAGACCGGGACGAAGACCTGATGGGCGCCGTCGGCTCGCACCCGATCCAGGGCTGCCAGGTAGCCTTCGACGTCGAAGGTGTCCGGGGCGCCCTTGCGGTTGCGGCGCCCCAGGTCGTCCAGGACGGTATCGGACAGGTGGAAGCCGTCCATGGCGATGAGCCCGGCGAAGAGGTCGGCCTCCTTGAGCCTGCCTTCCAGGTCGGCGGTGATCGTTGACTTCCCCGAACCGGGGGCGCCGGTGAGTCCGACGATGAAGCGTTGGGGTGCGTCGTCGGTCGCCAACCGCTGCGTGAGCTGGTCGACGAGGTTGCTGATAAGGGTGGAGGTCTCGCCCACCCGAACCGTGGGGCTCATGGAACTATTATCTCAGTCAACTATCTGACTGAGGAGCGGACGCGGCATCTGTATCCATTGTGATGCCTTGAAGACCGAGCGCCGGGGAGCAGGTGCGGCGGCGCAGTAAAAAGCGGTGTGCTTTAGCGGGTTGAGACGTGATGGCCGCAAAGTTGTGACTGCCGATGTGTCTCGCATCACTGAACGACACTCTTGAGGAATCTAGATTCAGACAACTGTAAGCATCTTCTCAGAATTCTCTCGAAAGGTCGCCCGTGTCCGCCATCCCTATCCCCAGGGTGCTTGGTACTCCTCGGCGCGCGATAGGTGCTCTTGTCGCACTCGTCGCGCTCGTCGCCACGCTCCTGACGGTCCTGCCCACGCAGGCCCGAGCCGCCATCAACCCGAAGATCGCCGTCTCCGGTCTGTCGCTCGTGGTCTCCAACGCCAACGGTGTCGAGGAGCCAGAGAACACCTCGGTCAAGGTCGATGACATCCTCAAGCTGAAGTTCGCCTGGGATGCCCGCAACGCCAACGCCAAGAGTGGCGACTCCTTCCAGATCCAGCTGCCTAAGCAGTTCCGCAACCGGGAGAGCCTCTCCGAGCCGATGAAGGTCTCCCACCAGGGTGCGGAGCACTCCATCGGCGAGTGCGTGATGGACGACCACGCCATCACCTGCACCTTCAACAGCACTCTCGACACCATCGTCGGCCAGGCTTCACCGGCCTGCGGGGTGATGGGGCGGCGCTGTTGCTGGCCTCTCAGGCCAGCAATTCGGCCAATGTGACGTTCGATGCCAACGGCAAGCAGACCGAGGTGCCCGTGCCCGGCGGCAAGATCGCTGAGAACGTCGGACATGCGCACAAGCCGCAGTGGATGAGCAAGTGGGCCGCCGATATCACCAGCACCTCTAAGACGGTGGACTGGGAGGTGACCTTCGGACCGGACCAGGTCAAGGAGGCGCTTGAGAAGAACGGCCAGTCGCTGACCGTGGACGGCAAGACCCGCTCGACCATCACCTTCTCCGACCACTGGGTCCTGGGCAGGTCTACGTCCCGAATAAGAGCGACTGGAAGCTGAAGATCGGAACCGCCCAGGGGCGGAACTACATCTACGGTCAGGTCACAGACGCCAGCGGCACCGACCAGGACACCAGTCAGGGCGACTTCGACCTCGATTTCGCCATCCAGGGCAGCACCGCCACCATCACCGTGACCGGCCCCTTCGCGCCGAAGACCAACTATCACATCTACTACTCCTCCACCCCGACCACGGCCGATGGCGTCGTTCAGGCCGGCGTGGAGTACACGAACAAGGCCTCTGTGGTGGGGAGCGGTCTGGAGCACTCCTACTCGGTGCACTACAGCAAGTCCTTCACCATCAATGTTGAGATGAAGCCTGGATTTGGTGGGCTGGACATCACCAAGCTCCTCACCGGGTCCGAGACCGGCAAGGTGCCGGCCGGCACCACCTTCGTGGTGGGTATCAACTACGCCCTGCCCGGTGGTGCCACCGTGGACACCTACCCGGGGTGGAAGGCTCCGGGGACCGTTAACCAGGCCCGCACCGGTGGCACCACCTCCATGACCGTCACCGTTGGTGAGAAGGCCGTGTACAACGGCACCTTCCCGGTTGGGACGGTCCTGACCCTCGACGAGGACACGACGACGGCCTCGGCCACTCCCGCCGGTGTCGCTTGGGGCAGCCACACCTTCGCAGTCGAGGACCAGAACACCAACAGCGTGACCATTGAGGACCAGAAGTCCACGGCAGTGACGCTGCGCAACTCCGCCGATCCCGCCGCTGTGGAGGAGGGTGACTTCACGGTCACCAAGGCTCTGGCCGGTGATGGTGACTTCAGCAAGTCCACCTTCGACTTCACCTACACCTGCACCGACGGCACCGAAGGGTCGCTGACGGTGACCGGGGCCGCGACCTCGGAGAAGTCCAAGAAGGTCAAGGCTGGATCGACCTGCACCGTCACCGAGGACAGCGCCAAGGCCGGTCAGGATGGCTACACGCTGACCGCCCCGGCAGCGCAGACCGTGGCGATCGCCAAGGACCAGACGGCCGCGGTGACGATGACCAACACGTACGCCCGCGACATGGGCACCTTCTCGGTGACTAAGGTCGTCACCGGTCTTGAGTCGGTGGACAACGAGTTCGCCTTCTCCTACACCTGCGACAACAACGTCAAGGGCACGCTGAAGGTCAAGGCCGACGGATCGGTGGCCTCCGGACCCGAGCTGCCCGTGGGTACCAAGTGCACCATCGCAGAGGACGCTCAGTCCGCTCAGGTGAAGGGGTACACCCTGGAGGCGCCCGCCTCCCAGGAAGTGACCATCAGTGAGAAGGAGAAGGCGGTGCTTGTGACCTTCACGAACGCCTACACCCCTGAGCCCGAGCCTGAGCCCTCGCCGTCCCCGACGCCGGAGCCCACACCGGAGCCCTCGCCGACTCCGAGCGAGACCCCGAAGCCTGAGCCCTCGCCGTCCCCGACGCCGGAGCCCACACCGGAGCCCTCGCCGACTCCGAGCGAGACCCCGAAGCCTGAGCCCTCGCCGTCTCCCACGCCGGAGCCCACACCGGAGTCCTCACCGACTCCCAGCGAGACTCCGACGCCTAGTGAGACTCCGACGCCTAGTGAAACTCCGGACCCGAACGAGTCCTCGACGCCGGTGCCCAGTGAGTCGCCGTCTCCCGCTCCGAGCGGTACCCCGAAGCCGAGCGACCCCGCCACGCCTGGTGACCCCTCCTCGCCGAGTGTTACTCCGCCTGCCGCACCCAGTGAGCCGGCGAAGCCCCAGGAGCCTTCTGGAGGCCCTCTGGCCAGCACTGGTGTCAGGATCGGTCTGCCGCTGGGTATCGCCGTGGTTGCCGTGATGGGAGGGGCTCTGCTGGTGAGCCGCCGCCGCGCCTGACGTCGGCTGCCAGTCCCCGCTTCTCATCGGGATAGGTCCCCGGGCCCACCTGAGTTCTGCACTCAGGTGGGCCCGGGGCGTCTTGCTTAGCCGGTGGCTGCGCGAGCCGGAGGGGGCGATCACCCGGTGCCGTGTGCCGGAGCGGGATCCTACGGCGGCGCCAGCTCGTCGTCGGCGCAGCATCGTCCGTTTCCTTCTGACCGCCATTTCCCTGGTGCGCACGGGTGCTCCGGTTCGTTGCCGATGGAGTGGCTGCTGGGTGTATCTCGGAGGCTGCTTGTCTTGTGTTTCAGGAGGCCTTCGTCAATTCCGGTACCTCGAGACTCATGTGGAGTAAACACCAGGAGGTTTTTGCTGTGTGGTCTGTGGTGCCTTGTCGTGTTACTCGTGGTTATTGCGGGTACTGGGCTCGTTGTTGGGGGCGCGCCATACTTTGTCGCAGCGGCGGGCGCTTGGGTGATGAGACGGACGTTGGGCGGGTCCACGGTGTGGTCGCCGTCGACGCCCCCATTCCGCCCATCTGCTCGGTTAGCGACGAAGTCGTCATCGTCGTCATCATTTCGATGCCCAATGGCCACAGACTCGTGACGCACACCTGAGATTTTCGCCATTGTTATCCGTAAATATGGGATCTAAGTTCAGCGAGTCATCAATTGAGTGTCGGAATTCTCCCGAAAGGTTTGCCGTGTCTCAGATCCCTGCCCCCAGAGCGTTCAGGGTGCCTGTACGTGCATCAGGCGCTCTCCTCCTGCTTGTGGTGATGGTCGCCGCAATGCTGACGGTCCTGCCGATGCAGGCCCGAGCCGCCATCAACCCGAAGATCACCGTCTCCGACCTGTCACTGACTCCTTCCAACGCCAACGGTGAGGAGGACCCGAACAAGACCGCGGTCCAGAGCGGTGACTACCTCAAGCTGAAGTTCAGCTGGGATGCCAGCAAAGCGGACGCCAAGGGTGGGGACTCCTTCGAGATCGGACTGCCCGAGCAGATCCGCAGTAAGGACAAGATCACTGAGTCGATGATGCTCAACCACGATGGCATCAACACGAAGGTGGGTGAGTGCGTGGTGTCCGAGCGCACCATCACCTGCACCTTCAACAGTGAGCTCGACAAGGTGACCGCCCAGGGTTTCAAGGACCTGCGTGGAAACGGGACGTCACTCATGGTGGCTAACGGGGCCACCGACCTCCCCAAGCTGCCGATCAAGGCCAACGGTGTGGACACTCCCGTGGCCGTTCCCGGTGGCAAGATCGGCGCTTACGTCGAAGGCCCCTACAAGCCGGAGAAGGTCACCAAGTGGGCCAGCGACCTGACCGCCGACTCCGACAAGGTGGCCTGGCAGCTGATCTTCGGCCCCGACCAGATCAAGGCGGCTCTCGAGGAGAACGGCCAGTCCCTGACCGTGGACGGCAAGACCCGCTCGACCATCATGTTCACCGACGAGCTCGGCCCCGGGCAGAGCTACGTCACCGCCAAGGACAAGTGGAGGCTGGAGACCGGCACCGCTGAGGGCAAGAATGCCAGTTCCGTCCAGCTCACGGACGCTGCCGGAACGGACCAGAACACCAGTGCGGGCGACTTCGACCTCGATGTCACCATGACCGGCGACGTCGCCTTCATCAAGGTGACCGGCCCCTTCGCACCGCGTAGCAACTACATCGTCCGCTACGAGTCGACCCCGGACACAGAGAATGGCAAGGTTCAGGCCGGTGTGCGGTACAAGAACGACGCCATGGCGCTGGGAACCGGCTTGCGGGGCACCTACGCGGTGCACTACGCCTCGTCCTTCTCCATCAACGTCGAGATGAAGCCCGGATTCGGTGGGTTCGAGATCACCAAGCTCCTCACTGGAACGGAGACCGGCAAGGTGCCGGCCGACACCACATTCAACGTCAGTGTCCACTACGAGCTCCCCGGTGGCGCGAAGGCGAGCGCCTACCCGGACTGGAAGGCCCCAGGCACCCTCAACCAGGACGGTACTGGTGGTGACCTGAAAATGAACCTCGCCATCGGTGCGAAGACGGTGTTCAAAGACATCTTCCCCACCGGAACGGTCCTGACGTTCAACGAGGACCCGACGAAGGCCTCGGTCACTCCCGAGGGTGTCGTCTGGGGTAAGCCGGCCTTCACGGTGAACGGTCAGAGCGCCAGCACCGCGACCATTGCGGACCAGGAGCGCGCGTCCGTGACGCTGAGCAACTCCGCGGATGCCGTGCCCGTGGATCACGGTGATTTCACGATCACGAAGGCCCTGGCCGGCGACGGCGACTTCAGCAACTCGACCTTCCTGTTCACCTACAGCTGCACCGACAAGACCGCAGGCTTCCTGATGGTGAAGGGTGGGAAGACCTCGGACACGTCCGAAGAGGTCAAGGCGGGTTCGACCTGCACCGTCACTGAGGTCACCGAATCCGCCTTCCGGACGGGGTACACGCTGACCGCCCCGGAGCCCCAGACCGTCGCCATCGCCCAGGATGAGACGGCCAATGTGACGATGACCAACACCTACACGAAGGCCAAGGGCTCGTTCTCGGTGACCAACACTGTCATGGGTGCCGAGGTCGAAGACAAGGAGTTCACCTTCACCTACACCTGTGACAACGGGGAGAAGGGGACCCTGAAGGTCAAGGCCGATGGCACGGCGGTCAACGGCCCGGAGCTGCCCGTGGGTACTGAGTGCACCATTGAGCAGGACGTGAACACGGCACAGGTCGATGGATACACCCTCAAGGCCCCCGCATCTCAGAAGGTGATTATTGGCGAGAAGATGCTGGCCATGAACTTCGCCGGCACCTACACCGCTCTTGAGGTGCCGACGCCGGAGCCGACCGCTGACGCGAGCGTGAAGCCGACTGCTGAGCCGACTGCGGACGCGACTGCTACCCCGAGTGCGGACCCGGCTGCTGAGCCGACCGCCGACGCAAGCGCAGAGCCGGGCGCCAAGCCCAGCGCTGACGCCAGTGCGGATCCGAACGCTAAGCCCAGCGCTGACGCCAGCGTGAAGCCGACTGCTGAGCCGACTGCGGACGCGACTGCTACCCCGAGTGCGGACCCGGCTGCTGAGCCGACCGCCGACGCCAGTGCGGATCCGAACGTCAAGCCCAGCGCTGACGCCAGCGTGAAGCCGACTGCTGAGCCGACTGCGGACGCGACTGCTACCCCGAGTGCGGACCCGGCTGCTGAGCCGACCGCCGACGCGAGCGCGGATCCGAACGCCAAGCCCAGTGCCGATGCGAGTGCTGACCCGGCTGATAAGCCGGCTGATGAGGCGAGCGCTGCCCCGAGCGCAAGCGCGAGTGCCTTTGTCTCTGCGAGTGACCCGTCGTCGTCCGACGCGACTCCGCAGGTCACGCCCACCAACTCGGCGGCACCGACCCCGGCTCCCGGGGCTCCCAGTAGCCCTGCGGGGGGTCCGCTGGCCAGCACTGGTGTCAGGATTGGTCTGCCGCTGGGTATCGCCGTGGTTGCCGTGATGGGAGGGGCTCTGCTGGTGAGCCGCCGCCGCGCCTGACGTCGGCTGCCAGTCCCCGCCTCTCATCGGGATAGGTCCCCGGGCCCACCTGAGTGCAGAACTCAGGTGGGCCCGGGGCGTCTTGCGCTCCAGCAGCCGAGCAAGCCGGAGAGGGGAATGATGCCCATCCCGGGTGCCGGAGCGAGGCCCTAAGGTGGCGCCATGGCTCATCGTCGACGCAGCATCATCCGGTTCCTGTTCACCGCGCTCTTCCTGGCGCGCCCAGGTGAATCGGTCCGGCTGTGATGAGGCTGGTGGACGGGGCAGCCCTCCCGAGGCGCATGATTCTGACAGGCACTTCAGTCGCTTTATCTCTCGACCGTGTCGGACCGAAGGACTGCTGGAACGGAAGGCGTGCGCTTCCAGATGGAAGCGGGTGACTTTGATGACGGATTCCCATCCGTCGAGGGTGAGAAGATACTCGAGGCAGCACGGAATTCCGCCTCTTAGCGATGGTGATGATATGAATCGGGTACGTGCCTGTGGCAGGAGAGGCTGTCGGGATTTCTTGACGCGGCGGAGTGACGTCTGATGAGTGTTCGACGTCGTGAGGTACTGGTGCTGGGCGTCTCCTCTGTCGCGTTCGGAGTAGCGGGGTGCTCGCCCGGCGTTTTTGCGCGCAATAGGAGGAAGCGGAAGGTGCGTCAGTACCTCTCCGGGCTTGACGCGGTCGTATCTGCGCAGGTGGATGTGCGCGCGGAGTTCTTAGCGTCAGACCGTTGGATGGTGGATGTGGTGCTCAAGGACAACCCGTCTGCTGAATCAGTGGCGACGGTTGTGCGTGACGCCTACACCAAGGTGCGGAACCTGGCCAGGGTTGACGAGGTGAATATGCATGTCTCCTGGGATCAGGGTGAGACCTCCGTGTTCTGCAACCTGCCGATGAAGGATGCTGACAAGGCGGCCTCCGCTACGGTGGAGGCGGTATCGCCCGGCATGGAGCGAGTGCAGGTCGCCGAAAAGAGAATATCCTTCGGATACCGGACTGCTGAGACTCTCCCGGATCATTTCATCCTGTCGCCCACCTCCCCGGCGCTGAGCCTCGACTCATTCGAGATCGAGCAGAGCATTCTGATTGGGCGGTCGTACTGCTTCGTCTCTCACGCCAAGGCAAGGACGTCACGTCCGTGCCGATCAAGCGTGCGCTGGAAGCCATTCCCTCCGACAAGCGATACGGAGCGGTCGTGAGCCTGGAGGCGGAGGATGAGGATCGCCATCAGACCCGTCTGACAGTGAGGGGATTGGGGCAGTACGGGCAGGACGTGGATGTTCAGTCCGCCGCTGCGGTTCTGGCCACGGTCCTCGGCAACCAGGTGCTCCAGCGGGTGGAGCTGAGTACCGCGGTGGAAGACAGCAATCAGCCCACGACGGTCGTCTTCGACATGAAGTCCGGTGCCGTGGTCGGCCAAGGCGACCCGCCCGAGCAGGGCGCGCCCATCCTCGCAGCCGCCCAGCAGGCGGCTGCCTCTCCATCCTGATGAGGAGCGGCCCCGAAGGCGTCCCTGCCGTGGTCACGTATGCCAGATATCAACATGGAAAGGGGAGTGAGATCGATGAGTATTCGACGTCGAGAGGTGTTGGCACTGGGTGTCGCGTCTCTGGCCTTCACTGTGGGTGGATGCTCACCGTTCGCTGTTGCGCGCAGCAAGAAGAAGAGGAAGGTGCGCAAGTATCTTTCCGGGCTTGATGGCGTGACATCTGTTGAGATGTATGTCAGCCCGAACCTCATGTCCGATGATCGCTGGTCTGTGACTGTGAATCTCAAGGATGATCCTGCGCAGGACTCAGTCCTTGCGATCGTTCGCGATGCTCGCAATGAAGTAGTGGAACTGGTTGATAGTGACGAGGTGGGTATTGAAGTCAGGTGGGTTCAGGGGACGACGTCGATGTCCTGCAACTGCCGATGAATGATCCCGAGAAGGCGGTGTCGACAGCCATGAAGGTGGTCTCTTCTGAAATTGAGAGTGTGGGGCTCACTGAGGAGAGAATCACGCTTCGCTATAATGAAGTACAGACCCTTCCGGATGACTTCATCCTGCCGAAGACGTCTCCGATCGCGAGCGTTGGTTCACTGGAGACCGAGCAGGATGTCAGGGTCAACTCATTGTATTGCGTCATCACGCACTCCAGTGGTGTCGATCTCACTTCTGTGCCGCTCAAGAAAGTGTTGGATGCTGTTCCATCGGATAAGCGATCTGACGGGGCGTTCGTGCGCCTGGACGCGGCTGATGTCGTCAATCATCGGCCCGGTTTGGTCGTCAATGGACTGGGGAAGTATGAGGATGGTGTGGATGTTTCGTCCGCCGCTGCTGTTCTGGCGACGGTCCTCGGCAACCAGACCCTTGAGAGGGTCGAACTGGGCACGCAGATCAATGACGACTACGAATCCAAGAGCGTCACCTTCGGTATGAAGTCCGGTGCCGTGGTCGGCAAGGGAGACCCGCCCGAGCAGGGCGCGCCCATCCTCGCCGCCGCCCAGCAGGCGGCTGCCTCCTCGTCATAACAGTTGTTCCAAGGGAATTGCGGTCAGTCTGCGCCTATCTGGAGCCGGTCCCAGGATCGGAGGGTGACCCAGGCGCCGATCGCGGCGGTCATCACCGGTGTCGCCAGCAACGGCGTGCTGACCTCCGTCTGGTGCGAGGCCCACACGATCGGGATGGACCACGGGACGTAGGAACCGAGCCCGAACCCTGCGGCAAGATTGGCGACGACGAGGATCACCAGCGTGAGCCCGATACCGGCCAGGTAGCCGCGCCACCGCGTCGCCGCCCACATGACCGGCAGCACGCTTGCGCCCAGCAGGGCGGCAACGAGCATCAGTGCCGTGCAGCACCCGGCGGCCCCCTCCGGTCCCAGGCCGAGCAGCAGCCCCGCCGTTGTGAGCGCTCCTGCTTCAACAGCTCCCAGGATGGTCGCCCAGGTCAGAACCACCGCCATCTTCGCCGCCGCGATGATGCCCAAGGGAGGCGGAATCGCGAACAGGCCGACGACGGTGCCGTCGACGAACTCCCGCCCCGTACTCCACGACATCACCACGCCCACGGCCAGGAGCATCGTTACGCTCACACTCGTCGCCCCCAGGGCCGTGTAGCCGTCCCAGCCGGGCGAGGTCACCATTGAGGCGGCCTTTCGACCCAGATCAGTATCTCCGGCGTGCATCGCGGCGGCGTAACCGCCGACCGTGGTCGCCATGACCAGAACGAGGGCGGCCGCCGTCGCTACGCGCACGACCGTGCCCCGAGCCAGCTTGTGGGCCTCGAGACCGATCACGACCCCGACGGTGCTGCGATCCATGGCCATTAGGAGACCTCCGTCCGTTCGCGATTCGCCTCCGTGCGGGCGTCCGGCCCCGCCCCTGACTCCAGGACAGTGCTGTCTGCGGCCAGGTCCGCCGCCAGGACGGCGTCGAAGAAGACTCTCTCAAGGTCGGTGCCTCCGGGGCGGCCGGGTTCCTCAGGCACGATCGTGTCGATGATCCGCCCCCGGTGCAGGACATCGACACGGTCCGCGATGCGCGTGAGCTCATCGAAGTGGTGCCCGGTCACCAGCACCGTTCCGCCGCGCCCGGTCACCTCCCGCAGAAGATCCCTGAATCCGACGACCGCCAGCGGATCGAGCCCATTGGTCGGCTCATCGAGGATGACGACGTCCGGTTCATGCGCCAGGGCGCCGATGAGCCCCACTTTCTGGCGCGTACCCAGTGACAGGCGGCGTGCGGGCATATTGAGCCAACCGGTCAGCGCCAGCGCCTCACTCATCCGTTGCACTGCCCGCTCGGTGCGCTCAGGATCGGCGCCGTGGAGCCGGATGGACGCCTCGATGTTCTGCCGAGCCGTGAGCTCGGGGTAGGAGAAGGGCCTCTCCACCAGATGGCCCACCCGCCGCCAGACATCCCTGGGGGAGGAGGCGATGTCGCGGCCGTGCAGAAGAACCCTGCCGGCGTCGGGACGCAGCATGCCCAGGATAACGCGCAGAGCCGTGGTCTTCCCGGCGCCGTTGAGACCCACGATGGCGCGACACTCGCCGTCGGCGAGTGAGAGGCTGAGGTCGCGCAGAACAGGCTTCCCCGCAGGGGCGACGTGGACGCCCGCAACCTCCAGGGCCGCTGGTGCCGTACCGCTCATGCTTCCCCCAGCAGGCTGAAAAGACCCCGACTGAGGGTTGCTGCCGCATCGGCCGCCCCGGTGTCGGCTGCATTGCTCTCGCCGGCCCAGGCGAGCAGGAGGCTGCTCGCCGCTCCCATGACGGCTCCGGCCGCGGCCCGCGCCGCCGCGTCGTCCACCCCGGGAGCGGCAAGTGCCGCGGCGATGGCGCGCTCGGTCTCCTGACCCGCGGTTCGCACGGCGGCCGCCAGCGACGGGGTGAGGGCTGCCAGCCGAATGCGTTCATGGAACTCTTGGGAGGACATCTCCTTGCGCGCCGACTCCTGACTCATCGCCGCAACGAGGCCCCGCACGGCTCGGGTCAGTGGCCGCCACCGCTGCGGCTGAGCGCGCACCGCCTCGGCGATGAGCGGATTGAACAGGTCGCTCACCACCACGGCCTCCTTGGTGGGGAAGTGGCGGAAGAAGGTCATGTGAGAGACCCCGGCGGCCTTGGCGATCGCGGTGACCGGGACGGCGTCGAACCCCTGCTCGGTGAACATCCGCAGTGCGGTGCGCCGAAGCAGGTCGGCGGTGGAGGCGCGTGGGCTCATGCAAAAAATGTTAGTCACTCACATTGTGTGAGTCAATAACATCTCTGGTCGTCCTCCCGTCCGGAAGCCCCCGACGGCAGGAGCGCGGCGGGCACCACAGTCGCCAACCGGTCGGGCGTCACTGCTAGCCGGTGGTCTCGTCGGTAGCATGAGGCCAGCGCAGCCAACCCCGGGAGGAAACCGATGCACGAGCCCATCAAGCTGGTCGACCGTGTCCAGGCCATCAACTGGAACCGCCTGGCCGATGACAAGGACCTCGAGGTCTGGGACCGCCTCACCGGCAACTTCTGGCTGCCCGAGAAGGTGCCGCTGTCCAATGACGTGCAGTCCTGGGCCACCCTCAACGAGGCTGAGAAGAACATGACCACCCGGGTCTTCACCGGGCTGACCCTCCTGGATACTATCCAGGGCACGGTCGGGGCGGTCTCCCTCATCCCGGACGCCCGCACCCCCCACGAGGAGGCGGTGCTCACCAACATCGCCTTCATGGAATCGGTCCACGCCCGCTCCTACTCCTCGATCTTCTCCACCCTCATCTCGACGGCGGAGATCGACGAGGCCTTCCGCTGGAGCGAGGAGAACGAGAACCTCCAGCGCAAGGCCCGCATCATTCTGGACTACTACCGCGGCGACGACCCCGAGAAGCGCAAGGTCGCCTCCACCATGCTGGAGTCCTTCCTCTTCTACTCCGGCTTCTACGCCCCCATGTACTGGTCCAGCCACGCCAAAGCTGACCAACACCGCCGACCTCATCCGCCTCATCATCCGCGACGAGGCCGTCCACGGCTACTACATCGGCTACAAGTACCAGCTCGCCGTGCGTGAGTCCTCGCCCGAGCGTCAGCAAGAGCTCAAGGACTACACCTTCGACCTGCTCATGGAGCTCTACGACAACGAGGAGCAGTACACCGAGGACCTCTACGACGAGCTCGGCCTGACCGAGGACGTTAAGAAGTTCCTGCGCTACAACGCGAACAAGGCCCTCATGAACCTGGGCTACGAGGCGCTCTTCCCGGCCGACGCCGTCGACGTCAACCCGGCGATCCTCGCCTCCCTGTCCCCCAACGCCGACGAGAACCACGACTTCTTCTCCGGCTCGGGCTCCTCCTACGTCATGGGAACGGCCGAGGCCACCCAGGACGAGGACTGGGACTTCTGAGCGCATCCGGGCGGAGACGGGGAGCGCTCCCCCGGACGGGCTCCCCATGGTGGAGATGGCGCGTGCGGCGCACACTTTCGCTGTTCCCAGCGCGCCAGAAAGGAACTCCCATGCGCTCCTCCGTCAAAGTTCTCTCCGTCGCCGCCGCCCTCGCCATGGCTGTTGGACTGTCCGCCTGCGATGAGCAGGACATCGCTCAGCCCTCACCCGGTGGCGCCTCCGCGACCAGCTCCGCCGAGACTGACTCGGACGCCTCGGACACCACCCCCTCCGAGGACTCCAAGGATGCCAAGGACTCCAAGAGCAAGGGTGGCGAGACCACCAAGTCCGGCTCCACAATTCAGAACATCAAGCCGGTGACCTTCAAGGATGAGGAAATCGGTCTCACGCAGACCTGCGACAAGGTAGTCGAGGACTACGCCGCACCGAAGTACAAGAAGACCCACGAGTCAGACACCGTCTACCTGCTTCACTGCACGCTCGAATTCAGTGGAGATATCGCCTACAGCAGCACACTCTCAGACTCCACCTCACTCCAGGACAAAACGAAATCCACTAGCAAGGCGGACGAGTACGGAGCGCTGGTGGCCGACGACCTGAAGGATGACGGTCTCGAGCCCTTCGACTCCGAGGACTCCGGCTCCACGAAGGTTGAGGGCTGGCTCGCCTTCGCCGCTGTGTCGGAGTCGAGCGCACTGAAGCCCTTCTCCGAGGGCACCACCAGCATCGTATACAACCGCGAGGCCGGAAAGGGCATCCAGTCCGGCAAGCAGTACCCGGCCTACTCCGACACCCAGGACCTCGTGCTGAAGTAGATCTGATGACACTGTTCCCTCGGCGGCCTTGAGATCCCCGCCGACGTCGTTCCCCGGCTGCCGCGTCCTCCGTTCCCACGGGTTTGAAGGACGCGGCAGCGCGTGAGGCAGTGGCATGCGGCGGTTCAGCCGGCCTCCGGCGCCCCCCCCCATCTTCGGTAACGTGCTGTCATGACGTCATCCGAGGTGACTCGCCCCCGCCCGACGGCGCCGCCCGTCTACCGGGACGGCCCGTCCAAGATGTCGGAGGTCGACGCCCGCTCCTGGAGCATCGATGACGTCCTCGACGCCGTCTTCTTCGCCATCGCCGCCGTCGCCACGCTGTGGCTGGCCTGGCTGCTCATCGGCTCAGGCTGGCACCTCGATGCGGCGCTCGTGGTCAACTCGCTGCTGTTCTGGGCGGTCCTGTCCTACCTCGCCCTGCCGCGCCTCCACCAGGTCCTCACCTGGCTCTACGTGCCCGACTACTTCATCGGCCGCACCCGCACCCCCGACGGGCTCCTGGGCGACCCGGTCAACCTCGCCGTCAAGGGCGACGAGGAGGACATTCACGAGGCGATGGTCGCGGCCGGCTGGGTGCGCGCCGACCCCATCACCCTGCGCACCTCCTGGAGGATCGTCATCTCCTCGCTGCTGCGCCGCTCCTACCCGGCCGCCCCCGTCTCCAACCTCATGCTCTTCGGGCGCAAGCAGAGCTTCGCCTACCAGAAGGAGGTCGAGGGCAACCCCGCCCAGCGCCACCACATCCGCTTCTGGTACTGCCCGCCCGGCTGGTCGCTGCCCGGCGGCGGGCACGTGGACTGGCTGGCCGCCGCCACCTACGACCGCGCCGTCGGCCTGAGCGTCCTCACCCTCCAGGTTACCCACAAGATCGACGCCGACATCGACATTGAGCGCAACTACGTCGTCGACGACGTCCGCTGGGCCAGCGAGGCCGCCGAGACTGGGAGATCTGGCCGGACTTCTTCACCTCCTACCACGACAAGAATGGGGGAGGGGACCGGGTGGTCACCGACGGCGCCCTCCACGTGCTCGACCTCAATGAGGTGGTCCCCGGCTCCGACGCCGGGCTCTCCCTGCAGCAGGCCCGCCTGGCCGACCTCGAGGCCCGACGGCGCCGCCCCAGCCAGCTCGTCATCGCCCTGGCGCTCATCGGGCTCATGCTCGCGGCTGAGATCCTGCGCGTCGCCCACATCGACATCACCCAGGTGCTGGAGGCCGCCCCGATCCCCGAGGAGGACCCGGCGGTGGTCACCGCCGTCGTCGCCGTCATCGCCACGGTGTCCGCCGGCCTGACGCTCCTGACCGCAGCCCTCGGGGTGGCGGCCTGGCGCGGGCACCCGCGCGGCCGCATCGCCCTCATGGCGACCCTCGTCCTGGGCATTGTCACTGACATGGCTCAGGTCTCCAGTCTCGGGGTCCGGCAGGCGACTCTTGGTCTGGTCGTCACCAGTGCGCTCCAGGTCCTGGCCCTGCTGGCGCTCTCGGGCCGCCAGGTCCACGAGTGGGAGCGCGCCCGCAAGGAGGAGCGTCTCGCCGGCCGCGCGAGTGCGCAGGGCGACCGGGCGGCAGTTAGGCTGGGCTCATGAGCGAGTACCTGGCAGGACCGCAGGACAATGGCGCCGGCAGCGCAGGGCCGGCCGGTCGGTCCGGCCGGCACACCAGCCATGTCAGTCATGTCGACAGGTCCCGGCCCGTCGACGGCGCCCGCGAGCACGTGCGCTTCGGCATTCCCTTCAACGGGGTCCTCCCCATCTGGCACGACGACGCCACCATCACCTGGCACCGGCCCGCCGACGGCACCGACCTGTCCACCGTCCTGGGCATGGGGCTGGTGGAGTCCGAGCCCGGCCCCGCCCAGGCCCCGGCCGGTTGGCAGGAGCGCGTCGAGACCGGCGTCCTCACTGATTCCGGCCGCCTCCTGCTGCTCAAGGCGGCCACGCCGTCGGGCCGTCGCGCCATCAACGACCCCGGTGAGGGCGCCCCCATCCCCCTGGAGGCGCCGCTGAGCTACGGGGAGGCCATGGAGGGGGTCTTCGACATCGTCGGCTTCGGCATCCACATCGGCCGCGTCATGCTTCGCGCCGCCCGCGACGGCGGCATCGTCCTGTTCACCCTGCGTGCGCCGCGCGACCCCGAGCCGCACCACATCCTGTCCGTGCCCGCGAAGGTCGACGACCACGGCATCATGAGCTTCCATCTGGGGACTCTGCAGGAGATGGAGGGCGGCGCCTGGGACTCCGCCACCCACCAGGACGGCATGGCCCTGCTCGATCTCACCATCCCCTACTCCGACCTCGTGGCCGAGGCCGGTCCCAACGGCGAGGAGGGCCTCGACGCCGACAGCGTCCTGGAGATGGCGCAGCCGGTTGTCCAGTGCATCCTCAAACCCGGCTACCCCTTCGCCCTGGGCGCCTCCATACCCCTGCCGCAGGCCGGCTGAGACGAGGGTGGGCTGCGGGCCGGGTTGGGCCGACGTCGCCTGGCCCCAGGGCAGGAGTCGGCAGGGGCAGGCCGTGGAAGGTGAGGCCCCGGCCCTGGGATGACAATGCCCGGCCCCGAGGTGGGGGAGCCCGGCATCGCCGCCAAGGTTCGGCGTAGTTGATCCCGCAGGCCGCCCAGTGTCCACAGCGCTGACATCAACGAGCCTGCCGTCGAAGGACTCCTTGAGGATCGTTGGAATTCCGCGGTTCCTCTTCGGGGTGCGGCGCCTGTGCGGGGTTGATGTCAGCACCATGGACACCGGCGACCTGACAGGCCGCTTCCCTCGGCCCGCCGTCGCCTCCAGAACAACTGCCCCGCCCCCGTGCTCCCGCCTGAGAGGCCAGAACAGTCACATGCGTCAGAAGTCAGGAGACAAGGAAGCCGGGCGGCGCTCGGGCGTTTGGTGGGGAGGTAGGACCGCGCTCAGGCGGTCGGCGGGGCGGTTGAGCCGCGCACGAGGAACTCGGTGGGGATGATGATGCTGCGGCTGCCGTCCAGGGGCCCGGAGGCCGCCTGCTCCAGCACCAGGTCCACCATCTCGTGGCCGTGCCGTTTGAAGTCCTGACGCACCGTGGTCAGAGGCGGGAAGCTGTACTCGCCCACCGCCAGTCCGTCGAAGCCGACGACTGAGACGTCGCTGGGCACGCGCCTTCCCTGCTCGTGCATGGCCCGGATGAGGCCCAGAGCCAGCTCGTCGTTGGCGCAGAAGACGGCCGTCACCTCCGGGTCCGCGGCCAGGCGCAGGCCAGCCTCATAGCCCGCTGCGGCCTCCCAGTCGCCGGGTATCGGCTCGGGAACCTCCCGTCCCGCCTCCCGCAGGGTCCTGGCCCAGGTGGCTCTGCGGATGAGGCTGGACTGGGAGTCCTCGGGCCCACACGTGGTGGACGGTGCGGTGCCCCAGCTCCAGAAGGTGTCCGACGGCGTCGCGCACCCCGCCGACCTGGTCGGCGCTGGCCGAGGGGTAGTAGTCCACGAGCGTGGAGTCCGAGACCGCCACCGGCATCGAGGGGGGCAGTACCAGCTGCTCGCGTCCGGCCCGCCCTGCCTGCACGACGACAAGCCCATCGATGGCCTGGTGGGAGAGCCGGTAGACGGCCTCGCGCAGGTCGTTGGAGGCGGGGTGCTCCACCTGGACGAGGTTGACGGCGTAGTCGGCGGCGGTGGCGGCCTCCAGCACGCCCGCGGTGGTCAGGGCCTCCCCGGTGCGCTGGATCTGCTGGGTCAGTACGCCGATCGTCTTGAAGGAGCCGCGGCGTAGGGCCTGAGCTGCGCGGTTGGGGGAGTAGCCGAGCTGGTTCATCGCGCGCAGGACCCGCTCGCGGGTATCGGGCCGGACGTGCTCCGAGCCCGCCGCCACGCGCGACACCGTTTGAGCCGAGACGCCGGCCAAGCGGGCCACGTCGCTCATCGACGGCGCTCCCTGCGCGCCCCGGCTCTGCCCTGGCATGACGCGAGGTTATCAGGATTGTCAGGGGTAACCGCATCCTGACGATGTGATGACGTTACCATGTCGATCCGCCTTTGAGGTCGGTGGAGTCAGAATCTTGGGAGTAGATCTGCCTCACTGGAGCAGATTTCATCTACTATGTTAACGTCAACAAGCAGGCGTTGCACTGCTGCGTCCTCTGTTCCCGTCAACCCCTGGGGAGCCGAACAATGATCGTTCCTAGACACTTCGAGGACCTCGACGTCCTCCATGAACACACGCTGCCGCCACGCTCCTACTACGTGCCCGCATCCCGACCCATCGCCACCAGCCCCTGGAGGCGGGAGGACTCCGACCGCTTCCACCTGCTCAGCGGCCGGTGGGCCTTCCGCTACCTGCCCAGCGTCCACGAGCTCACCGAGCCCTTCTGGGAGGAGAAGGCCCCGAGACCGACGACGAGCACCGCGAGGAGGGCCCCTGCCGCCGTTCCGGAGGGCTTCACCATGATTCAGGTGCCCAGTACCTGGCAGCACCTGGGCCACGACCACCACCAGTACACCAACGTCCGCTACCCCATCCCCTTCGACCCGCCTTACGTGCCTCAGGACAACCCCTGCGGCGCCTACATCCGCGACTTCGAGTACACCCCGGACCCCGCCGCCCCCAGCACCTACCTGACCTTCGAGGGCGTGGACTCCTGCTTCTACGTGTGGCTCAACGGCACCTACGTTGGCTACAGCCAGGTCTCCCACGCCTCCGCGGAGTTCGATGTCACTGAGCCTCGTCCGCCCCGGCGCCAACCGTCTGGCCGTCCTGGTGCTCAAGTGGTGCGACGGCACCTACCTGGAGGACCAGGACAAGTTCCGCACCAGCGGCATCTTCCGCGACGTCTACCTCCTGAGCCGTCCGGCCGCCGTCCTGTTCGACTATGTCACCACCACCTCGCTCGGCCCGGTGGTCGGAACCGGCTTCGACGCCGGCCCGTCCACCGCCCTCATCAAGATCCAGGGCGCCTACCGGGGCGGGCCCGTCCCCACCTCCGTCGAGCCCGTCGACCACGACGGTGCAGTGGTGGCCGCCGGTGAGCCTGGAGCCCTTCGCCGGCGACGACGGCTATACCCACCGGACCCGGCTCACCGTCGAGGCCCCCTACCTGTGGAGCGCCGAGGACCCCTACCTCTACACCCTGGTCATCACCACGCCCGACGAGGTCATCACCGACCGGGTGGGCATCCGCGAGGTCGAGGTGAGTGACGCCGTCGTCCGCCTCAACGGCCGGCCCATCACCCTGCGCGGTGTCAACCGGCACGACTCCGATCCCGCCACCGGCCCCGTCGTCGACCTGGAGCACATGCTGTGGGACCTGCGCCTGATGAAGGAGCACAACATCAACGCGGTGCGCAGCTCCCACTATCCCAACGATCCGCGCTTCTACCAGCTGTGCGACGAGCACGGCTTCTACGTCATGTCCGAGGCCGACAACGAGAGCCACGGTACCCAGAGCCGGTTCCTGGCCGACCCCTCCTGGGACAACCAGGTCGAGCACTGGAACGAGCCCATCGCCGATAATCCCGAGTGGACCGAGGCCACCGTCGACCGCATGAGGCTGTGCGTCCACCGCGAGAAGAACCGCCCCAGCATCATCTCCTGGTCCGCGGGCAACGAGTGCTCCTACGGCTGCACCCTCGAGGCGGCGCTCTTCTGGGTCAAGGACTTCGATCCCACGCGGCTGACCCACTATGAGAGCTCCTACTACCGCGACTCCAAGCGCCGCTACGACTACTCCTGCATCGACCTGTACAGCCGCATGTACCCGGCCATCGAGGAGATCCGCGACTACCTGGACTCCGACCCCGACAAGCCCTTCATCCTCGTGGAGTACTGCCATGCCATGGGCAACGGCCCCGGCGACCTCGAGGACTACTGGGAGATCATCCGGGCCGACGAGCGCATGTGCGGCGGCTTCGTGTGGGAGTGGTGCGACCATGCGGTCACCGCCGGGACCAGTGATGACGGCCGGCCGGTCCATCTCTACGGAGGCGACCACGACGAGGCCGTCCATGACGGCAACTTCTGTGTCGACGGGCTCGTCTCGCCCGACCGTGTCCCCCACCCCGGCCTGGCCGAGCTCAAGAACGTCCAGCGCCCCGCCCGCGTCATCGAGTACGACCAGGACGAGGGTCTGCTCACCATCCACAACGACCTCGACCACACCGACCTGTCCCAGTACCTGCGCATCTCCTACGAGGTGCGGTGCGACGCGTCGTCGTGGACCGTGAGGACCTCGACCTGGTGGAGCCCGTCCCGCCGCACACGAGCGTCATGCTGCGCTGCGAGCCGAGCGTCCCGCCCACCGGCCGCTGCCACCTGCTGGTCACCCACCGGCTCGCGCGCCCCGACTCGCTGCTGGCCGCCGGTCACGTCCTGGGCTTCGACGAGATCGCCCTGCGCAACGCCGACAGGCGCCACCGGTGGGTCGCCGCGCTCGCCAACCGCCCCATCGGTGAGACCCGACTTCCGGTCAGACGTGAGGGCACTCGGATCGAGATCGACAGCGACAGGCTGAGCCTGCGCCATCGACACGCGCACCGGTCTGCCCGGCCTCTGTCCACCGAGGGGCGCGAGCCCTGGACCGCCCGGTCGAGCCTCAACATCTGGCGGGCGCCCACCGACAACGACCGCCACGTGCGCCTGGAGTGGGAGCGCGCCCACTACCACCAGGCCGTGGCCCTGCGCCTACGGCGTCGAGGTCGATGAGGGAGCCCGGTCGGGTCACCGTCAGCGCCGACGTCGGCCTCGTGGCGCCCTCGGTCCAGCCCGCTCTGCACGGACGACTTCTCTGGAGCCTCACCGACGACGGCGTCCTGAGCCTGGGAATGCGGCTGCGCCGGACGCTGGGCTTCCCTGAGCCTGCCGCGCCTGGGACTGCGCCTCTTCCTGCCCGGAGTCCATGAACCAGGTCGACTACTACGGCCTGGGCCCGCAGGAGAGCCCACATCGACAAGCACGCGCCAGCTACCACGGGGCCTTCAGTGCCGAGGTCGTCGACCTCCACGAGGACTACATCAGGCCCCAGGAGAACGGCAGCCACGCCGACTGCAACAAGGTCGTCCTCTCCGGAGGCGGGCTGAGCCCTGGCCGCTGTCGGGCCGACCCCTTCTCCTTCAACGCCTCCCGATACACGCAGGAGGAACTGGCTGCGCGCCGCCGCAACACCGAGCCCTGACGCCGTCGGGCAGCACGGTCCCTATGCCCTCGACGCCGCCATGGCCGGTATCGGATCCAACAGCTGCGGGCCCGCCCTGCGGCCCCGCTACCAGGTCGACAGCCAGGAGGCGGGGATGGAACTCCATCTCCTGCTCAACCCCTCATCACTCACGCCAGCACTCACAACGAGGTGAAGCCATGAGCAGCGACCCGCCGGCAACAAGACCGGCGCCCCCACTGCAGGAAGCGGCCTGGAGGCGGCCAGTGAGAGGAAGTACCTGAGGTGGTACAACAAGGTGGGCTACGGGTCGGGCGACGTCGCCGGCAACGTCGTTTACGTCCCGCTGACCTCCTTCGTCATGATCTACCTGACGGACACCGTCGGGCTGGATGCGGGCGTCGTCGCCACGCTTCTGATGGTCTCCCGGCTCTTCGACGGATTCTCCGACCTCATCTTCGGGCGCTGCTGGACCGCACCAACACCCGGATGGGCAAGGCGCCCGTCCGTGGATGCTATGGGGTTCGTGGGCTGTGCCATCCGATCATCGCGATCTTCGCGATCCCCACGAGTCTGGGGAACATTGCTAAGTACGCCTGGTTCTTCATCGCCTACACGCTGCTCAATGCCGTCTTCTTCACGGCCAACAACATCGCCTACTCCTCGCTGACCGCACTCATTACCCGCAACGGGGCCGAGCGTGTGCAGATGGGCTCCATCCGTTTCGTGTTCGCCTCGGGACGAACCTGCTCATCCAGAGCGCCACGGTGGGTGGTGTGGCCATGTTCGGCGGCGGCGCGAGCGGTTGGCGGACGATGGCGATCATCTACGCGCTGCTCGGCCTGGCGGTCAACACGCTCTCGGTGCTCTCGGTCAAGGAGCTGCCGCCCGAGGAGCTTGAGGAGGAGCCCGAGGAGGACAAGCTCTCGGTGGGTGAGTCGGCCAAGATGCTCGTATCCAACAAGTACTATCTCATTATTCTCATCGTCTTCCTGCTCACCCAGATCTTCACGGCGATGCTCAACATGGGCATCTACTTCATGAAGTACGTGCTGGGCGATGCGGACCTGCTGAAGACCTTCGCCTGGTCCATCAATGTTCCCCTCATGATCGGGCTCCTCATCACGCCGTTGGTGGTGAGTCGCTTCGGCGGCATGTACCGGATCAACATCATTGGCTATGTCATCGCGACTCTGGGGCGGCTCGGGGCACTGTGGCCGCTTACATGGACAGCCTTGCGCTCATGCTGTTTTTCTCCGGGGTCGCGGCTCTGGGCATGAGATCTCGCTGCAGGGCACGCTCAACGCCCCTCATCGCCGAGGCCTCGGAGAACACCTGGCTGCGCACGGGCAAGCGCATCGACGGGCTCATGTTCTCCTGCACCTCGCTCGGTGTGAAGGTGGGTGGCGGCTCGGCGCGGCCATCTCCGGGTGGCTGCTGGCCGCCGCCGGGTACGACGGGGAACCTCAAGGTCCAGCCGGAGTCCGCCATCCAGATGATCTACGTCATGTACGTGTGGGTTGCCGCTCGCGGCCAACGCGCTCATCCTCGTCCTGCTCATGCGGCTCGACGTCGAGAAGGTCAA